>OIYF01000675.1_pt1 | contig 11787 bp, 8 predicted proteins | sample 1587971 | NCBI WGS metagenome assembly OIYF01 (sample SAMN03283248) | human gut metagenome | biome: human-associated habitat; material: feces | host: Homo sapiens | place: Peru | collected 2012 | reverse complement strand
GTGATTCCGTTGGGGTTCGAACCCAAGACCCACAGCTTAGAAGGCTGTTGCTCTAATCCAACTGAGCTACGGAACCAACACTTTTCAAAACGCAAACCAGCTAACCAGTAAAGGAATCAGCCACTTTTCTTATTTGCGGCTGCAAAGGTACATATATTTTTTGAATACACCAAACTTTTTCTCACTTTTTTCTTTTTTTATGCTTAAATATCGCAAAAAATAACTACCTTTGCATCCGTTAGGAGCAAGAAACAGCATTCTGGCCCCGAAAGAGAAGAGATTTTTATAACGCATATTCAAACATAAAACATACGCAAATGAAAAAGTTAATCTTTTCAGTAGCCCTGCTCTCAGCAGCACTCTCTGCCAGCGCAGAAGAACATCCGCTCTGGATGCGCTACCCAGCCATCTCACCCGATGGCACTACCATCGCCTTCGCTTATAAAGGCGACCTCTACAGTGTTTCTGTCAACGGCGGTGAAGCACGACAGCTCACAACCCATGCAGCCTTCGATTCACATCCTGTATGGAGCCCTGACAGCAAGAAAATTGCCTTCCAGTCTAACCGCGAAGGAAGTCTCGACATCTTCGTAATCGATGCAAAAGGCGGTGCTCCTACCCGACTCACTACCAACAGCGGCAGCGAAACACCAATCGCCTTTGCAGACAACGACCATGTGCTCTACTCTGCCAGTCTGCAGCCTACAGCCCAGAGCATCATCTTCGGCGACAACACATTTCCACAAGTATATAAGGTAAGCACCAAGGGCGGAAGACCGGAACTCTTCTCTACCCTCACCATGGAGAATATCAGCATCGCCAAGAACGGCGACATTCTCTACCACGACAAAAAGGGATACGAAGACCCTTGGCGCAAACACCAGAAATCACCTATCGCACGCGACATCTGGCTGAAGAGTAACGGAAAGTTTGCCAAGCAGACTACCTTTGCCGGCGAAGACCGCTCACCAGTATGGACATCAGACGAGAAATCTTTCTTCTATCTGAGCGAACAGGACGGCACATTCAATATCTACCGCCGCAGCCTCAACAGTTCAAGCGACAAGCAGATTACCCATCATAAAGGCAATCCGGTAAGATTCCTCACCGCATCCAGCGCCGACCTGCTCTGCTACGGATATGATGGCGAAATCTACACCGTAAAAGAAGGTGGAGAGCCTCAGAAGGTAAACATCTCCATTACAACAGATAATGATGCTCCAAGCCTCGTACGTCAGATAAAAAGCTGGGGAGCTACAGAGATTTCCGTTTCGCCAGACGCCAAGGAAGTGGCTTTCGTGATGCATGGCGACGTATACGTAACTTCTGTAGAATATACCACTACCAAGCGCATTACCGACACACCGCAGCAGGAACGCGACCTGAGTTTCTCGCCAGACGGCAGAGCCCTGGTCTATGCAGCCGAGCGAAATGGCGTATGGCAGATTTACCAGTCTAAGATTAAGAACGAGAAAGAAAAGAACTTCACCTACGCTACCGACATAGAGGAAGAGCAGCTGGTGAAAACAGGCATTACATCGCAGTATCCTCAATACTCTCCTGACGGCAAGGAAGTGGCTTTCTTCGAAGACCGTGCAGCACTTCGCATTGTCAATCTGAAATCGAAGGAAATCCGCACCGTGCTCGATGGCAAATACGTCTACTCTTACAGCGATGGAGACATCGCTTTCGAATGGTCGCCAGACAGCAAATGGCTCCTTTCAACCTATATCGGCAACGGCGGCTGGAACAACCAGGATATTGCGCTGGTAAAGGCTGACGGCAAGGAGGTTCACAACCTGACCAATTCCGGCTACAGCGACAGCAACGGCAAATGGGTGCTCGGCGGCAAGGCAATGCTCTTCCAGAGCGACAGAGCCGGTTACCGCAGTCATGGAAGCTGGGGAGCAGAAGACGATGCCTACATCATGTTCTTCGACCTGGACGCCTACAACCGCTTCAACATGAGCAAGGAAGAGATAGAACTGGCTGACGCCAACAAGGACGAAAAGGAAAAGAAGGAAGACGAAAAGAAGGAAGAGGCTAAAAAGAAGGCTGACGAAAAGCAGAAGAAGACCGGAAAGATAGAGGTGGAAAAGGTAAAGCCACTGGAACTTGACATCGAAAACTGCCGCGACAGAATCGTACGCCTCACCGCAAACTCTTCGCACATGGGCGATGCTGTGCTCTCTAAAGACGGCGACAAGCTCTACTACCAGGCAGCCTTCGAGGATGATTACGACCTCTGGCAGCACGACCTGAAGGACGGCTCTACCAAGCTCGTGATGAAGGGCGTAGGCCAGGGCAACCTGCAGACCGACAAGGATGTGAAGAACCTCTTCATCTGCAACGGAAGCAGCATCAAGAAGGTGGATCTGAGCGGATTCAGCACCAAGGACATCAGCTTTGAGGCTAACTTCAACTATAAGCCAGCCGAGGAGCGCCAGTATCTCTTCGACCACATATGGCGACAGGTGAAAGACAAGTTCTACGACCCTAAGATTCATGGTGTTGACTGGGAAGGTTACCGCAAGACCTACGAGAAGTTCCTGCCTTACATCAACAACAATTTCGACTTCCAGGAGATGTTGAGCGAAATGCTTGGCGAGCTGAACGCTTCGCATACAGGAGCCCGCTACTACGCTTCGAACAGCGCGCTTACCACCGCCAACCTGGGTGTATTCTTCGACCCTCAGTACCAGGGCGACGGTCTGAAGATTCAGGAGATTATCAAGCGTGGTCCTTTCGATGTGAAGAATACGGGCGTAACAGCCGGCAGCATCATCGAGAGCATCGACGGCGAGGAGATTAAAGCCGGAATGGACTACTTCCCATTGCTCGACGGAAAGGTTGGCAAGAATGTACGACTCGGCATCAGAAACGCCAAGGGCAAGAAGATGGAGGTTACAGTGAAGGCTATCTCTCAGGGCAAACTCAACAACCTGCTCTACAAGCGATGGGTAGACCGCAACCGCGCTTTCGTTGACAGCATTTCGGGCGGACGCATCGCTTATGTTCACGTTAAGGCGATGAATTCGGAGAGTTTCCGCACCGTTTACAGCGAATTGCTGAGCGACAAGAACCGAAACAGAGACGCTGTAATCGTAGACGAACGCCATAATGGCGGTGGCTGGTTGCACGATGATCTCTGCACCCTGCTCAACGGCAAGCAGTATCAGGAGTTTGTACCTCACGGCAAGGTAGTTGGCCGCGATCCGTTCAACAAATGGGTGAAGCCATCTTGTGTCATGATCTGCGAGAACGATTACAGCAACGGTCACGGTTTCCCATGGGTTTACAAGGAACTCGGAATCGGCAAGCTGATCGGTGCTCCTGTAGCAGGAACCATGACAGCCGTATGGTGGGAAACGCTGATGGACAACACGCTGGTATTCGGTATTCCTCAGGTAGGCTGCCGCGACATGCGTGGCGTGTTTGGCGAGAATACCCAGCTGAACCCAGACATCGAGGTTTACAACAGTCCGGAAGATTTCATCAATGGCCATGATACCCAGCTCGAAAGAGCCGTAAAGGAAATGATGAAGAAATAAACAGAACGCCCTGCAGGGGTCCAGAAGCCAAACCGCTTCTGTCCCTTTGCAGGGCGATTTGTTTTTGTATCTGACAACATTATTTATTAAACCTTATTAACCCACATTATCGGTAAAAACCCTTTCATCATGACATAAAACCCTCCAAATCTTTACTTTTTTTCTTGAAAAGGGCGAAAAAGCAAGTGAAAAAGCCATAAAATAAAAAAAAATGAGTATCTTTGCAGAAGATAAAAAACAAGATTATGGGATTATTCGGATTATTCAGCAACAAAAAGAAGGAAACTCTCGATAAGGGACTTGAAAAAACCAAGGAGAGTGTGTTTGGCAAACTGGCGCGCGCCGTTGCCGGAAAATCTACCGTCGATGATGATGTGCTCGACGATCTCGAAGAGGTACTCATCACTTCAGACGTAGGTGTAGAAACCACGGTCAAGATTATCCGCCGCATCGAAGAACGTGTGGCCCGCGATAAATATGTTTCAACCAGCGAGCTCAACCGCATTCTGCGCGAGGAAATCGCCATTCTCCTCTCCGAGAATCACAGCGATGACCTGGCAGACTGGGAACTTCCTGCCGACCATAAGCCTTACGTTATCCTCGTAGTAGGCGTAAACGGCGTGGGCAAGACAACCACCATCGGCAAGCTGGCTTACCAGTTTAAGAAGGCTGGCAAGAAGGTTGTTCTGGGAGCTGCCGACACCTTCCGTGCCGCTGCCGTAGAGCAGATTTGCATCTGGGGTGAGCGCGTGGGTGTGCCTGTAGTGAAACAGCAGATGGGAAGCGACCCGGCAAGCGTGGCGTTCGACACCCTGCAGAGCGCCAAGGCAAACGGCGCCGACGTGGTGCTCATCGATACGGCAGGCCGACTGCACAACAAGGTGAACCTGATGAATGAGCTCAAGAAAATAAAGGAAGTGATGAAGAAGGTAATGCCTGAAGCACCAGACGAGGTAATGCTCGTGCTCGACGGAAGTACCGGACAGAATGCTTTCGAGCAGGCTAAGCAGTTCTCTGCCGTTACCAACATCTCCTCGCTCGCCATCACCAAGCTCGACGGAACCGCTAAGGGCGGCGTTGTCATCGGCATCAGCGACCAGCTCAAGGTGCCTGTAAAATACATCGGACTGGGCGAAGGTATGGAAGATCTGCAGCTCTTCAACAAGACAGAATTCGTAGACTCGCTCTTTAAAAATTAGAAAATGAAGAAAAATCAGATAGATATTATTACCCTGGGCTGCTCGAAGAATCTCGTAGACAGCGAGTTGCTGATGAAGCAGTTTGAGGCAAACGGCTACCATTGTGTTCACGATTCAAAGCGCCCTCAGGGCGAGATTGCCGTTATCAACACATGCGGTTTCATCGAGGATGCGAAACAGGAAAGCATCGACACCATCCTGGAGTTTATCCAGGCTAAGGAAGAAGGCCGACTCAGAAAGCTCTACGTAATGGGCTGCCTCTCGCAGCGCTACCAGAAGGAATTGGAAAAAGAAATGCCAGAAGTAGATAAATTCTACGGCAAATTCAACTACAAGCAACTCCTGCAGGAACTCGGCAAGGCTGAAGTTTCATCCTGCAACGGCCAGCGCCATCTTACCACCCCTCGCCATTATGCCTACATCAAGATAGCCGAAGGCTGCAACCGCCACTGTGCCTACTGCGCCATTCCTATCATCACCGGCAAGCACGTTTCCCGTCCGAAGGAAGAGATTCTGCAGGAGGTGCGCGAACTGGTGGCAGAAGGCGTAAAGGAGTTTCAGATTATCGCTCAGGAACTCACCTACTACGGCGTAGATATTGACGGCAAGCATCATATTACCGAACTCATCAGCGAGATGGCTGATATTCCGGGCGTGAAATGGATTCGCCTGCATTACGCTTATCCAAACCAGTTTCCTATGGATCTTCTGGACGTGATGCGCGAGAAGCCAAACGTATGCAAATATCTCGACATTGCCCTCCAGCACATCAGCGACCACATGCTCACCAGTATGCATCGCCACGTAACGAAGCAGGAAACCATCAATCTGCTGAAGGCCATCCGCGAACGCGTGCCAGGCATTCACATCCGCACTACGCTGATGGTTGGTTTCCCAGGCGAGACAGATGAGGATTTCCACGAGCTCCTCGACTTCGTACGCGAACAGAGATTTGAGCGCATGGGCGCCTTTGCCTACTCTGAGGAAGAAGGAACCTACAGCGCCACCCACTACGAAGACAACGTGCCTGCCGAGGTAAAGCAGCGCCGGCTGGACGAACTGATGATTCTGCAGCAAGACATCAGCTCTGAGATTGAGGCTGATAAGGTGGGCAAAACCATGACCGTTATCATCGACCGCAAGGAAGGCGATTACTACATCGGACGAACAGAGTTCTGCTCTCCGGAAGTAGACCCTGAGGTTCTGATCCGTGCCGATGAGAAGCGTCTGCGCGTGGGTTGTTTCTATCAGGTAGAAATTACTGCAAACGAGGAATTTGACCTCTATGGCAAGGTGGTGAAATAATCATTCTCTCCCCCATAGCCTGGAGTTTTAGAAATTTTGACTACATATTAAATAAATATGAACAATAAGGAATACATCGCTGAACTGGCTCAGCAAACCGGCTATTCGCAGGAAGACACCCAGAAGTTGGTGCGCAAGGCGATAGACGCTATGATTGCCGAGTTTGAGGATGGAGAAGCTGTCTCTATCCCCAATTTTGGCACCTTCGAAGTGAAGAAGCGCATGGAGCGAGTGGTGGTTAATCCTACTACCAAGAAGCGCCAGCTGGTGCCGCCTAAGTTGGTATTGGGTTTCCGACCGGTTGCTTCGGTCAAGGAAAAACTAAAGAATGGAGGGGATGAGCAATGAGCAAATTCAGTTTAAATACACTCGGAAAACTGCTTGCTGATAAGAGCGGTCTGAGCCAGGTGGAAGCAGAACTCTTCATCCGGAAGATGTTTGATGTGTGCAACCAGGGACTCGAAGCCGACAAGCAGGTGAAGATAAAATGGCTGGGCACCTTTAAGGTACAGGCCACGAAAGACCGTGAAAGCATCAATGTGAACACGGGCGAGCGCTTCACCATTGAAGGCAGAGACAAACTTACCTTCACGCCTGACAACATCCTGAAAGAAATCGTGAACAAGCCATTCGCCCAATTTGAAACGGTGGTAGTAAATGACGGCGTAGATTTCGATGAAATAGATGAGAAGTTTGGAGAAGAACAGACAGAAGATGCTCCTGAACAAGTAATCGATTTTCTGGACGAAGAAAAAACTGCAACTCCAAATCCGGAGGTTGTCGTAATCGGATCTGAAAAGGAAAAGGAAAAAGAAGCCGAAGACGAACTGGCAAAGCAAATTGCTATTGAACAAGCTAAACTGGAAAGATTAAAACAAGCCCAACTGGAGCAGGAAAGAATACAGAAAGAAAAGCTTGAAAAAGAAAAGCAAGAGCAGGAAAGACTGGAACAGGAAAGACTGGAGCAAGAAAGACTTGAGCAGGAGAAACTTGAGCAGGAGAAACTTGAGCAGGAGAAACTGGAGCAGGAAAGACTGGAGCAGGAAAGACTGGAGCAAGAGAAGCTTGAATTAGCCCAGCAACAGCAAGCCCTGAAAGCAGTTGTTGAACCTGCAGTACCTGCATCAGATGAATCTGAAGAAGAAGAGGAGGAAGAAGAATCTTCCAATTCTCATCATATTGTTATTCCTCGCTATCTGGTCGTTGCAGTCTGTCTCATCGTAGTAGCTTTGATTGGCGGAATGGGATGGTTTGCCTTCAACTATGGTCAGATGACTGCCCAGCGCGATCATCTAGCCATGCAGCTAAACCAGTATCATCAGGCTCCAGCCAAGAAAGTCCCAGCCAAACCAGCTGCCGCCCCACTCTCTCAGGAACAGAAACTCCGCCAGAAAGCGATGGAAGACAGCATCCGTATGGCTAAAACTGCAGAAGCAGTAAAACTGGCTGAAAAATCGGATGAGGAAAGTGCTAGCGCTGAAAAAGCTAAGCAGACTGAAGCAAAAGCTAAGGCTGAAGCGAAAGAAAAGGCTAAAGATAAAGACGAAGAAAAGGCTGCTTCGAAAATAGCATCATCCCAGTATGATAAGGATGCTCGCGTACGCACGGGAGCTTACCGAATCATAGGAGTTGCCCAGACTGTTACGGTTGGCGCCGGTCAGACCCTCGAACAGATCAGCACCCGCTATTTAGGTTCCGGCATGGAATGCTACGTAGAAGCTCTGAATGGTACAAGCACCGTAAAAGCCGGACAGAAAATCAAGATTCCGAAACTGGAATTGAAAAAGAAAAAGAAATAAAATACTGAACAAACAAAAAATCGCCCTGTAAGAGCAAATGTAATTTTGCACTTACAGGGCGACATTGTTTTATGTTAACATTACTTGCCCAACACTTCATCAAGCAAAGTGTAGAAAGCAGGATCCTCACCAACGATGGTCTTGATAATCTTACCGTTAGCATCAATCACAATCTTTGTAGGGAAACCCTGAACAGCGTAATCGCTGAGAACCTTGCTGTCCTTCGGATTGTAAACATGAATCCATGGCAACTGGTGCTTCTCAACAGCAGCCTTCCACTTAGCCTCTGTATCATTACAATCTACACCAAGAATTTCAAACTTGCCCTTGTACTTCTCGTAATACTCCTTCATCTTAGGCATTCCCTTGATGCACCATCCGCACCATGAACCCCAGAAATCGAGTACGACAATCTTGCCGCGAAGACTGGAAAGCTTGAAATCATTTCCCTTAATATCCTTCAGCGTGAAGTCAGGAGCCTCAACACCGGCAGCCTGCACCTTCTTAGCCTTCTCCTCAGCCTCAGCACGCTTCTTAGCCATATCAATCATTGGCTGGTAGAAAGCCTTCATTCTGCCGTTCTTTACATTTTCAGAGAGCAAGCCCAGCAGTTTCTCCATCTTGCTGACATCATCAAACTGCTCTATGATAGTAGCACAAGCCTCATAATCAGGATGCTGTTTTACGAAATCGAAAATCTTATCGTCCTTTGCCTTTTGCAGGGCAGGAGCCTTCTGCTCATACTCTGCCATGATGGTCTGCTGGGTCTCACCATTCTTGATTCTCTGGTTCAGGGAAGCTTCGTAATCTCTCAACTCCTTATTAGCATTCTCCAGCAGAACATCTACTTCATGATACTGCTGATAGAACTTAGAACCCGAAATATCGAAGCGGGTCTTTGCATCGCCCTTAACTTCAGCCTTCTCGCCAGGAACACAAGGCAGGTTGAACATAAACTGACCTGCACCACGATAAGCTTCAGGTGAGAGGAAAACGTATCCGGCTGCCTTATCAAGGTTTGCAGAATAGGTAAACTTGCCATTCTTCACCAAAACCGTATCCATCTTAACATTTCTGCCCTTGTAAACAAGTACAGAATCGGAATTGAAATTCTTCAAATCCACCTTCAACTGGAAGTTGCTCTTCTGAGCCATTGCAACAGTTGATGCAAGCATCAACGCCGCAGATAAAATCGCTGTTTTCATTTTTCTTTTATTATATTTATTCTGATTACACCTTATTATATATAGGGAGCGAAGAACGCCTGATTCATCTTCATCCTTATTCTTCATACTCAGTAGTATCCTCAATACCCGCCTCGGCCAAAGCCTCCTTGCGCTCAACGCAGGTTCCGCATTTGCCACAATGCTTCTCACCGCCCTTATAGCAGCTCCAGGTTTCAGCATAGTCAATGCCCAACTTCTTACCTATCTCAGCAATCTGCCCTTTGGTAATATTCGTATAAGGAGCCACCACGCGCACATCAACGAACGTTCCTGCTTCAGCAGCCTCATCTATCGCCTTGATAAACTCCGGACGGCAGTCTGGGTAAATCGTATGATCGCCACCATGGTTAGCAATGAAAACTTTCTTCAGATTATTACTCTCAGCAATGCCGATGGCAATGCTCAGCATGATTCCATTACGGAAAGGAACCACCGTACTCTTCATATTATCAGCAGCATAATGCCCCTCAGGAATCGCATCGGCACCTTCAAGAAGAGAACTCTTGAAATACTGATGCATGAAAGCCAAATCAATCGTAATATGCTTGATTCCCAAACGCTCACAATGCATCTTGGCGAAAGGAATTTCACGCTCGTTATGATTACTTCCATAGTTAAAACTAATACCGAGTGCAATCTCGTCTTTCTTATCGTAGAGCAGCGTGATGCTATCCATGCCACCGCTCACAATGATTACTGAATCCTTCATTTTACTTTGAATTTTGAATTTTGAACTTTGAACTGTATGATTACTTTTTACTTCACCCGAACAGGCAGCGGAATGCTTCTTCCACCTTCCTTACGGGATGAATTTCTATCTTATATTTCTTATGGTCGAAACCATGATTGTTGTATTTCGGGATGATAATGTGCTGGAATCCCAGTTTTTCAGCCTCAGCAATACGCTGCTCGATGCGGCTCACCGGACGGACTTCGCCGCTCAGACCTACCTCGCCTGCCATACACCACCCTTGCTCGATAGGTGTGTCAACATTGCTGCTCAATACGGCTGCCAACACACTCAAGTCCATGGCAGGATCGGTTACTCTCAATCCTCCGGCAATATTCAGAAACACGTCCTTCTGCATCAGCTTGAACCCCACACGTTTCTCTAGAACCGCCAGGAGCATGTTCAAACGGCGCTGGTCAAAGCCCGTTGCCGAACGTTGCGGGGTTCCATAGGCTGCTGTTGAAACCAAAGCCTGCGTCTCTACCAGGAACGGACGGACACCCTCGATGGCTGCGCTGATGGCAACACCCGAAAGCCCGTCATGATCTTCGGTAAGAAGCAACTCTGAAGGATTGCTCACCTGTCGGAGTCCGCCTTGCATCATCTCGTAGATTCCCAACTCAGAAGTACTTCCAAATCGGTTTTTGATGCTTCTCAAGATGCGGTACATATAATGCTGGTCGCCCTCAAACTGAATCACCGTATCTACGATGTGCTCCAGAATCTTTGGTCCGGCAAGCGTTCCCTCCTTATTAATATGTCCTATCAGAATAACTGGAATGCCACTCGTCTTGGCAAAACGGAGCAGGGAGGCCGCACACTCGCGAACTTGGGAAACAGAACCTGGCGAACTGTCTACTTCTTCCGTAGCAATGGTTTGGATAGAATCTATAACTATCAGCTGAGGAGCTACTTCCTGAATATGGCTGAAGATTTTCTCCAACTGCGTTTCACAGAGAACCGTAATATGATCAAAGGCTCCTTCTGATGAAAGAGAAGCCGTTTTCAGAGTGTCCGCAGATGAACCCTCTCTGAGCATCGCCTGTCCTTTAGCCAACCGGTCGGCACGGAGCTTGATTTGATGGGCACTCTCCTCTCCGCTCACATACAGGATGCGGCGGTCAGTCATGTTCAGAATAGTCTGCAAGGTGAGCGTACTCTTACCGATTCCCGGTTCACCGCCCAGGAGAGTGATGCTGCCAGGAACCATTCCGCCACCCAGCACACGGTTCAGCTCTTCGTCCCTCATATCGATGCGCGGTTCATCAATCGCAGAAATATCGCGAAGCTTCATCGGCGCAGCATCATGCTCGCTGTGTTGCCCGCCAAACATCGTGGCAGCCCCACCATGACGCATGGTCATTCCGGCGTTCTTCGCAGCCTGCGATCCGGAATCAGCAGCAATACGAATTTCCTTAAATGTATTCCATTGTCCGCAGCTAGGACATTTGCCCATCCATTTGGCACTTTCCTGTCCGCAATTGCTGCACACAAAAGCAATCTTATCTTTCGCCATTTTATCTCATTTATATGTAATAACGTTTTAACTGCGCACAAAGGTACTATTTATTATCGAGAAATCCAAAAAAAAAGTAATTTGTTAAGAATATATTTCATTTCTCTCCATTTTGTTTAACAAATCTAGCAGAAGAAAGCACAAAACACGAATTTTGCAAACCCGATATAGCAAACAGACGATTTCATCTACTAAAAATCATAAAAACCGCTACTATATTTTGCTGATTCAAATATAATTTGTATCTTTGCCTTCGGTTTTTGAAACCAGCAGAAAGGTTTAGAACAATAAAAATAAATTAGTACATAAACTAAATAAAATTTAGGTAAAATGAAAATTGAAGATTTTAACTTTGCCGGTCACAAGGCAATCGTGCGCGTTGACTTCAACGTGCCATTGGATGAAAATGGTAATGTAACAGACGACACTCGTATCCGCGGTGCCCTTCCTACATTGAAGAA
>OIYF01000673.1_pt1 | contig 11799 bp, 8 predicted proteins | sample 1587971 | NCBI WGS metagenome assembly OIYF01 (sample SAMN03283248) | human gut metagenome | biome: human-associated habitat; material: feces | host: Homo sapiens | place: Peru | collected 2012 | reverse complement strand
TCTTGATTTCAGGCTCGGATAATCGACATATAATTCGTTTGTAAACGAAAATGCACTTTTGGGAAAAAACAGTTTCGAGAGCCACTCGCCTGTCGCATTAGTCACTTTTCGCAAAATTGAATTCAGTTCAGGGTAGACTGTGAATACGCCAACCGCCCCATATTCCCTTCCCTTGTTACGAATTGTAATTGCAATTCCGCCTTTTATTTCAGTTGAGGGAAATACCACAGAAGCGTCTGATTCGTAACAAAGAACCTTAAAGTGCTTGTCTGTCAACATTTTCTCATTCCATGCTTTCGGGGTAGAGCCAGCATTAAACAAAAAACGTGCAGGATGAATCATTTCCACCTTATCCGCAATTTTATAAGACGCATCCAGAAATTTGTTATATACTGGGGGTGCAAAGCCTTTGTTATCGCCAAGGGTTTCATCCTGATACGGCGGGTTTCCGATGACATAATCAAACTTCATGCTGGTACTCCCTTCCTGAATGGTTTCAAAGTTCTGAGCGGTTCCATGGCTGCCCTTGCGCCAGTTTTTCACTTTACAGGATACCGTGGGCGGCTGCGGCTCTGCCGCCCCGAACATGGAAAAGAGATCAAGCTGTTCTGCCTCCGGCTGAGGCTTGCCGCCGGGCACGGACAGGTGCAAGCCGTCCATTTGCCACAGGTTCCAGCTGATGATGTTGGCGATAGGCTGTAACTCTTCTTTTGTGGGTTTGCGCTGCCAGCGGGCTTGCAGATGCTCTGCATAGGTCAGCAGCAGGTTGACCCGCGCCAACAAAAGATTATCTCCCTGATACTCATAGCCGTAGGTGGACTGCACCGCATGGGTGGCATATTTGCGCCACTCGTCCTCTGTGGCGGCGTTCTCGCTTACCACCCGCAGCTTGCGGTCCAGAATGCCAATGCGCCGGGCTACCGGGATCATCTCACCGGTGGCGGCATCGTACCGGGCCGCCAGAAAGGGGGCTTCGCCGCAGGTCACCTCCAAGCGGCGGCTCTGCACATACTGCACCCATGCCGGGGTCCTGCCCTTGCAAACCGGGAACTGCACCAGCGTTTCCACCGTCTGCCAGCCTTGGGGCAGCTCCACCGTGAACTGCCCGGCGCTCTCCCCTGCCCCCAGCCCACGGAACCAGTCGGCATCCAGTGCGTTGTTCATCTTGTTGCAGACCCATGCGGGGCTGAACACCTCGCCTTTTTTGCGGGTGCGCTGCTGCTGGGTGTCGGTCTGCTTCATCATCCGGGGCAGCACCACCTCGTAGTGGGTCAGCCCGAGCTGCTGGGTGGTGATCTGCGATCTATCCGTGACAGGTTCGTACATCACCGTTTGCAGTTCCTCCGGCGGGTCGGTGGCCCAGATGATGTTTTTACCGGTGGATTTATCTTTTAGTAGCGTATCCAGCACCGCCTGCACTTCCGGTGCGTGAAAGTCGATCAGTTGTTTCAACGGGGATTCCCTCGCTTTGCCTTAGCGTTGCGGCGGAAGTAGTATCATTTCACTAGTTTCGCCCTATACTAGTATTATACTGCTACTTTTGTTCATGTCTAGCATATTTACACCACTTTTTATAGAAAGTAGTAGTGCCATATATACTAGTAGGTAAAGAAGGGTGGGAAAACTATGTTCGGGGAACGGCTGGCTGAACTTCGCAAGCTAAATGATGACACTCAGCAAATCCTTGCAGATAAGATTGGCTTTTCGGTCTGGGCTGTCCGTGCATGGGAGCAGGAAAAGAACTTGCCGCCAAGTGACGCGCTGCTTGCCATCTGCAAGCTCTACGGCACCTCCGCCGACTACCTGCTGGGTCTGACCGACATCGACCCCTCGGACGAGGCCCGCAAACAGCGCCAGCGCCTGACCGAAGAAGAACAGAACGAGATGCACCGCTACGAAGAATATCTGTTGTGGAAACGCAAAAAATAAGCCGCCCAGCGAGACCGTAAGGTCGCTGGGCGGCTGTTTTGTATATAAACTAGTTGTCTTCTCGAATTTCTTTCAAAATGTCCTCTGTTCGTTTTATTCCCATTTTACTAAAGTCAGATTTCAAACTATTATAGCATTTTTCAAGTTTTTCCTTATCATGTAGATACAACAAGGTCATAACATTATAACAAACCATTTTTTTGGTTTTTGACATATTATCAACAGGAAACGAACTTCTTTGATACAAGGTATCAATTTCTTCATCAATATAGTGATGCATCTCTAGAGTTCCTGTATACCATTCCTTCAGCCAGAACGAATACTCATATGCAATTTCTTCGTCTAGGCTATCACCAAGTTTCTCGATATATGTTCTTATAATTTCTTTTTTCGTTTGTTTAAGTACTTCTTCATATATATTACGAACTTTTTTTGTTGCGCCATGGAATTCATTGCTATTATAATAGTCCAATGGGCTTCTTTTATCGCTTCTATTCTCACGTAAAAACATATTTTTTAAAAGTTCTTGATAATATTCAATAAGTTCGTCATCATCTTTTTCCAACACCTGAAACCAATAATCATATTCCCCTGCCAACTGTGTCAATTCTACACTATTTGCTGCCTCATGTAATTTTGCTTTCCAACTTTGAATGTAAGCCTCTATCTCCTCATCAGTTTTGTAATAATTTGCTTTATTACCGGCTTCTTTAAATGTTTGATAGTGTTTTTGAAGTGTTTCTTCACTAAGCATCTTAGAGCATTTAAAGTAGTCATAGATATCATCCAATAATGCGCCACTAGATTGAAGATATACATAGTTTGCAAGTCGGACATTTAAATGATTGCTCAAGATATGCCCATCTTTCCGGTATCTGCCGTTAGTATTTTCTTTCTCTGTTGAATCGTTTTTATAGTATAACTTATCTACATCTTCTACAACAACAGCAAAGCAGAGCATCTTCACTTCATTCATAAATTGTTCATCTTCTATTTTCAAGCAGTACTGTTTCACATCATTATAAAAATTTTGAGCCTTTTGTAACGTTCTCAAATTTTTTGCTTTATGATGCATCAAAAAGACATCAATAAATTCTCCATCTATTCCATACACTCCCCACTTAATCGATGCCGAGTGTTCCGTTACCTCAAAGATACGATCAATAGTTTTTTCTTTATACTTATTGAACGTAGTTCTTTCATTTTCATGAATTTCATTTGAATTGGCAATAAGAATAACCTTAATATAGTTGGACTGCTTTAGTTCCTCAATCACTCCAAAGAGTTCCTCTAAATCCAATCCAGCCTTTCGGCGTTCCAAATCGTCAATGACAATAATTCTGTTCTTTTTAAAATTGCTCGCCGTAACCGCAAACAATTCTCGTTCAGATATTGCTTGTGCAAGCGCACCGTTCAATTTTGTTATCTCCGCACAGAAATTACCAGCTGCTTTTGCTACCCCTTTCGCACCATTTGCAATTTTTCCCCCACGAGAGGTACGCAACGCCAACTGAAAAAAAGCTTCATGGTATATTTTTTGAACGTCATCCATTCCAAAAAGTGAGATAAAGCATGTTCTGTCCTTCATATCCTCCAGTGCTTTTCTTACCATGTAAGACTTACCAATTCCCCAAGCGCCATCAACTAAGATACATTTATAGGATTGCTTATCAATATTCCTGATGATATTTTCAACATAGTCAGCATTCATTGATTTCACCTCACACGAAAAGAAACTACTTTTATATCATTGTTGCAGTATGCTTCTTTAGCCCATCTCACGTTCTGATGCTACGGTATTGCTCGTCTATCTCCTTTATGTTATAGTCCAGCAGACCGGGAACCCCCATCTCGCCGCCGCATTCGTTGCAGAAAGCAGCCGTAATCTCAAAAGTATATTCTTTTTCCCGGATGGTCTGGTTGATTTTGATTTTCTTCAAGGTGTAGCTCGTTTCTCTGCGGCATTCTGTGCAGAAATCCCTCTGATTTTCCATGGCGGCACACTCCCTTCCGGTTTTACATTCTTTTTTATTATTGTATCCCTACCTTTGTTTTTCGTCAACAATAAAGCCGCTGACAGTCTGCCTCTCGCAGAATCCATCAGTGGGTTTCATGAGTCTTCAAATCCCCTAGACACAAAAAATCGGCACCCGCTTTTCAGCGAGTGCCGATTTTGTTACCCTATAGTGCGCTTTGATTTTTGGCGTAAGTGGCGTAAGTTTGGCGTAAATCCGCTTTTGCGCGCTCCAAAAATCAAGGATTCATGCGGTTTTTAGGCAGTTATTAGTACATGCCGCCCATACCGCCCATGTCACCGCCTGCAGCAGCGGGTGCAGCAGGGGGCTCCGGCAGATCAGCGACCAGGCTTTCGGTGGTCAGCACCATCTCAGCGACGGAAGCTGCGTTCTCCAGAGCGGAACGGGTGACCTTGGTCGGGTCCACGATGCCAGCAGCGATCATATCCTCGACAAAGACCTCGTTCTGAGCATCGAAGCCGTAGTTGGGCTTGTTGGCAGAGATGATCTTGTCGATGATGACGCTGCCCTCCAGACCGGCGTTCTTGGCGATCTGGCGCAGAGGAGCCTCCAGAGCCTTCAGCACGATCTTGGCACCGGTGCGCTCGTCGCCTTCCAGCGTGTCGCACAGCTCACGGACAGCAGGGATGGCGTTGATGGGAGCAGTGCCGCCGCCAGCAACGACGCCTTCCTGAACAGCAGCCTTGGTTGCGTTCAGAGCATCCTCGATGCGGAGCTTCTTGTCCTTCATCTCGACCTCAGTAGCAGCGCCGACCTTGATGACAGCCACGCCGCCAGCCAGCTTTGCCAGACGCTCCTGCAGCTTCTCGCGGTCGAAGTCGCTGGTAGCGGCCTCGATCTGGTTGCGGATCTGACCGATGCGGGATGCGATAGCGTCCTTGTCGCCGGCGCCGCCCACGATGGTGGTGTTCTCCTTGGTGACCTTGACCTGACGGGCATGGCCCAGCATCTGGACGGTAGCGTCCTTCAGCTCATAGCCCAGATCAGAGGAGATCACGGTGCCGCCGGTCAGGATAGCGATATCCTGCAGCATCTCCTTGCGGCGATCACCGAAGCCGGGAGCCTTAACAGCCACGACGTTCAGGGTGCCGCGCAGACGGTTGACGATCAGGGTGGACAGAGCCTCGCCCTCGATGTCCTCAGCCACGATCAGCAGCTTCATGCCGTTCTGCATGACCTGCTCCAGCAGGGGGACCAGATCCTGAATGACGCTGATCTTCTTATCGGTGATCAGGATAGCGGCGTTGTCCAGATCGGCCACCATCTTGTCGGTATCGGTGACCATATAGGGGGTCAGGTAGCCGCGGTCGAACTGCATACCTTCGACGATCTCGTTGTAGGTCTCGGCAGTGGTCTTGTTCTCCTCGATGGTGATGACGCCGTCGGAAGTGACCTTCTCCATAGCCTCGGCGATCAGACGGCCGATCTCTGGGTCGCCGGCAGAGATGGTGCCGACGCGGGCGATATCGTTGCTGTCCTTCACCTTCTGGCTGTGAGCCTTGATGGTCTCCACAGCGGTGGTAACAGCCTTGCTCATGCCGCGGCGGATATCCATGGGATTTGCACCGGCGGTAACGTTCTTCATGCCCTCGTTGACCATGGCCTGTGCCAGCACGGTAGCGGTGGTGGTGCCATCGCCTGCGGCATCGTTGGTCTTGGTTGCGACCTCACGCACCAGCTGTGCGCCCATGTTCTCGAACTCGTCCTTCAGCTCGATCTCCTTGGCAATGGTCACGCCATCGTTGGTGATGACCGGTGCGCCGAACTTTTTGCCCAGCACCACATTGCGGCCCTTGGGGCCGAGGGTGATCTTGACGGTGTTAGCCAGGGTATCAATACCAGCGCACAGTGCCTTGCGGGCGTCCTCGCCCTGCTTGATCTGCTTTGCCATAATAAATCGCTCCTTTATAATGCAAACTCAATTGAAAAGGGAAAGCTTAGTCTTCCACAACAGCCAGAATATCGCTCTGGCGCACGATGGTGCACTCTTCGCCGTCCACCTTGACCTCGGTGCCGGAGTACTTGCTGGTGAGGACCTTGTCGCCGACCTTGACGGTCATCTTGACTTCCTTGCCGTCCACGACACCGCCGGGGCCAACTGCGATGACCTGTGCCACCTGCGGCTTCTCTTTTGCGCTGCCGGTCAGGATCAGGCCGCCCTTGGTGGTCTCCTCAACCTCAACAGTCTTAATGACAACACGGTCTGCAAGAGGAATGATCTTCATAATTCTTGCCCTCCAATTATATTGAATTTATTTGAAACTTTGTTGTGTCCTGCGGGGGCTTCGTGTATGCTCCGCAGTGGTTTAGCACTCCTTTTCTCTGAGTGCTAAGTGTATTGTACTCATCTTGCCCTGAAAAATCAAGGGGTTTTGCAATTTTTCTTTGTTAAGAATTTATGACGCTCAAAAATCACACCCTGCTACGCAAAAAAGCGGTGTGTTCTTGACAGGACGCGCCGCCTTTTTTATACTTATAGCGCATTGCAAAAACACAGCTGCCGCGCTTTGCGGCAGAACGGAGGATACTTTGACAGACAAAAAGCTGATCTCATCTTTACAGGGGCTGCGGGCAGTCGCATTTCTGAGCGTAGTTCTCTCCCATTGCGGGGCGCCGTGGCTGGGGCCGTGGGCGATCACGGTATTCGTGGCGCTGTCCGGTTTTCTGATGACCTGCAACTATTACGACCGCCCGCGCACAGCACCGGGTCTGCGGTCTGCCATAGCTTTCTCCCTTAAAAAAATACGAAAGCTGTACCCACTGCACCTTATAATGATGGCTGCCGCGTTGTTATTTGTGCTGAAGGGGCTTCTGGCGCAGCCCTCTGTCCGCGGAGTGCTTTCCTGTGCGGCGCAGCTTGTGGTGAGCATTTTCCTGCTGCAAACATGGATCCCGTCCAGCCGTTTCTGGTTCTGCCTGAACGGAGTGGCGTGGTACCTTTCGGTACAGGCTTTTCTGTATGCCATCTTCCCCCCGCTTCTCGTCGTGCTGAAAAAGGCCGATGCCCGCAGGCTGCGTTGCATTGCCGCCGTGATCTTCTGCGTGCAGTGTCTTTTCTCCCTTACGGTCTGGAAAGTCGGGCTCAGCGGAAAGGCCGCCTTTTACCTGACCTATCTGTGCCCTGTGTTCCGGGCGGGAGATTTTACCATCAGCTGCTGCATGGGCTGCCTTTACCACAGCCGCAAACAGGAGAGCGGCCTGCCGGGCAGTGCTTTCTCCCTGCTGGAGCTTGCCGCTGTGCTGCTTGCGGGCGGCTGCCTTTTCATCGCCGCCAGGCAGGTGGGCGTTCTGGGCGCGGTGGCCTTCCGGTACAATGTGCTGTTCACCCCTTCTGCGGTGCTGCTGGTCTGGCTGCTTGCCGTGGGCAAGGGGGTTCTTTCACGGCTGCTTTCCACAAAGCCGTTTTTGTGGCTGGCCGGGCTGTCCCCTTACGGTTTTCTGATTCATCAGGTGCTGATTCGGTACATGGAGTGGTTTGCTGACAAGCTTTGCCTTACGGTACATCCTGTGGTCTGGACCCTGACCGTATATCTGCTCACGCTCTGCCTGAGCAGCTTTTACAAGGCGCTGGAGCGCCGGGTGCGGCAGCGCCATACGCAAACCGGCGCATAACAGTAAAACACAAGGCCGCTGCACGGAACAACGTGCAGCGGCCTTGTTTGGGTCTGATGGTTTATTTTTTACTTCACAGCCGCTTTTTTGGCGGTAAAGCGCTGGTAGGCGGGCTGCGGCAGCAGCACGCGGCCTGCCAGCGGCTGCACCTGCACCGACACCTGCTTGCAGGGGGCGCACTCACCGTCTACGGTGGCAATGATGGGCCCACGGTCATCTGCTGCCCGCAGACTGACCGATTTTGCACGGCGGTAGATAAAGTAGGGCTTTGCGGCCTCGGTGAGTTGGCCGTTTTGAAAGTGCTGGCCGTTTTTGTACAGCATCAGCAGCTTTGCAATGACCCGGCGGCTGACCTTGCGCACGATGAACACATCCAGCCAGCCGTCATCCGGCTGTGCCTCCGGCCCGGCCATAAAGCCGCCACCGTAGGCGCGGCCGTTGCACACCGCGCACATCAGGCAGTCCACGGTCAGCACCTCGCCGTCAATGACGTACTCCACCCTGCGGCCGATATGCCCGCACAACTGCTGGGCGATGGACAGCGCATAGGCTGCCTCGCCGCCGCACAGCGGGATGCGCCGGAACTTGGGGATGCCGTAGGCCACCTGTGCGTCCAGACCGGCGGCGCAGATGGTGGCAGAAAGCCCCAGACTGGTGCGCATCAGGTCGATGGGCACTGCCCCGCCGGCCAGCTGGGCGTCCAGATCCAGAAACTCCTCCTTTGTACCGTAGGTGCGCAGAAAGTCGTTGCCGCTGCCGTAGGGCAGGCAGCCCACGGCGGTCTTATCAAAGCCGTGGGCACCGGTAAGCGCCTCGTTGAAGGTACCGTCACCACCGGCGGTAAAAATGTGAAGCTCCACCCCGGCCTTCTGGGCGGCAGCTGCGGCTGCACGGGACAGTTCCCGGGCGTGGCCTGCGTGGGTGGTGACGCGGATGGTGTAGTCCTCCGGGGCAAGCCCGGCACCGGCAGCTGCAGCCGCGATCTGCTGCGGCAGGGTGCGGGTACAGTCGGCCTTTCCGGCTGCGGGGTTCAGAAGAAACAGCGTGTGCATCGGGGTCCTCCCTGTTGTAACTCTATTTCCTCTATAATAGTCGAAAACCGTGCCGGTTGCAAGCAAAAAACGGTATTTTGCTGTTTTATTACAGGGTAACCGTTTCATCCTCCCGCAAAACGATGCTGCCATCGGCGGCGCAGTCTGCTGTCCAGTGCTGTCCTACACAGGCAGTTCCGGCGGCAATGCGGTTTGCAAGCGCCTGTTCCACTGCTCTGTCCACCTGACGGCGCAGCTCCCGCGCACCGTAGGCCGATTGCGCCCGGGCAGCCAGTGCCGCCCCCACCTGCGGGGTGTGGCGCAGCCGGTAGCCGCTGCGGGCGGCGCGCTGCTCCAGCTGGCAGAGCATTTTTTCTGCAATGGCACAAAGGTTTTCCTCTGCCAGCGGGCGGAACACGATCACTTCATCCAGCCGCCCCAGCAGCTCCGGCCGGAACCACTTTTTGGCCTCCTCCACGGCCTGTGCGGACTGCTTTTCAAACACCGCTTCTGCCCCGGCGGCAAAGCCCAGCGGCGCGTTCTGCCCCGCTAAGAAACGTGCGCCCAAGTTTGAAGTAAGCAGCACGATGGTGTTGCGGAAATCCGCCTTGCGGCCCATGGCATCGGTCAGCTGGCCATCTTCCAGTATCTGCAAAAGGATGTTTTGAATGTCCGGGTGTGCCTTTTCGATCTCGTCAAACAGCACCACGCTGTACGGGCGGCGGCGCACAGCCTCGGTCAGCTGCCCGCCCTCGTCGTGGCCGAGGTAGCCCGGCGGCGCGCCCAGCAGCCGGGCGGCGGTGTGCTGCTCCTGATACTCCGACATATCGAACTTGAGCAGCGCCTTCTCGCTGCCGAACCAGCTGACCGCAAGCGCTCGTGCCAGTGCGGTCTTGCCCACGCCGGTAGGCCCCAAAAACAGCATAGCACCGATGGGCCGCCCCGGCTCGCCCAGACCGGTGCGGCTGCGCCGGATAGCCCCCGCCACCGCAGCCACTGCCCGCTGCTGGCCAACAATTTCCGCGTTCAGGCGGCTTTCCAGCTTGTCCAGCCGCTCCCGCTCCTGTTCGCCCACCCGCTGGGCGGGCACGCCGCTGGCCGCTGCCACCACCCGGGCGATATCCTCCGGGCTGAGCACCGGCTGGGTGCGCTGCTCCTTTTCGGCAAGGATGCGCGCCGCCGCACAGGCTTCGTCCACAAGGTCGATGGCCTTATCCGGCAGGCAGCGCCCGGGCAGATACCGCACCGAAAGCTCCACCGCCGCCTGCAAGGTCTGGGGCGGCAGGCGCACGTTATGGTAGCGCTCGTAGCGGGGCGCAAGGCCGTTGAGGATCTCCACCGCCTGCGCGGGGGTGGGTTCTTCCACCTGCACCCGGCCAAAGCGGCGCTCCAGCGCGGCATCCTTCTGGATGTGGGTGCGGAACTCCTGATTGGTGGTGGCGCCGATAAGCTGCAACTCGCCCCGGGCAAGCACCGGTTTTAAGATGCTGGCGGCGTCGATGGCGCCCTCGGCGGCACCGGCACCCACGATGGTGTGGAACTCGTCGATAAACAGGATGGCGGTGCCGTCCCGCACCAGCTCTTCCAGCAGGTTTTTCAGCCGCTCCTCAAAATCGCCCCGGTACTTGGTGCCCGCCACCAAGCTGGCCATATCCAGCGCCAGCAGCCGCCGCCCTTGCAGCGCTCTGGGCACCTGCCCGGCGGCAATGCGCAGCGCCAGACCTTCGGCCAGCGCCGTTTTGCCCACGCCCGGCTCGCCGATCAGACAGGGGTCGTTTTTCTGGCGGCGGCACAGGATCTCCACCATGCGGTCCAGCTCGGCATCCCGGCAGAACACCGGGTCCAGCTCGCCGTCCGCCGCCCGGCGGGTCAAATCGCGGCAGTATTTGTCGCTGGCCCGGCTGCCCCGCGGCAGCGACGACGCCGAGCGCGGCTGGATCGGCAGGATGAACTGCCCTGAAAGCTGGCGGCACTCCCGCACCGCCTCGGTGAGCGAAAGCCCCATCTCCGCCAGCAGCAGCCCGGCGGCGCAGCCGTCATCTTCCAGCATGGCGCAGAGCAGGTGCTCCGGCTCTGCCCGGCTGACGTGGGCGTTCTGTGCCCCAATGAGCGCGTAGTCCATGGTGCGGCGCAGGTCCGGTGCCATGGACTGCCGGGTCAGCCGCTGTACCGGGGCGCTGCGCCGCTGCGCCAGCTGGCGGCGCACCTCTGGCTCGGTGATGTTTTTCCGGGTGAGAAACTGCGCCGCAGCGCCCTGCTGCCGCAGCATTGCCAGCAAAAGGTGGCTGGTATCTGCCTGCTCACAGCCCAAATCCCCCGCCAGCTGCACCGCCTGCTGCAACAGCCGCGCCGCCGGGCGCGAAAAGCCCCGGTAACCGCCCATGCCCAGATTTTCCCAAATGCCCATGTGTCTGCTCCTTGCTGCATATAAAATCGTCTGCACTGGAAGTATAGCCCCAAAGGCGCAGAAAAAATCAGTTGTTTGTGTCGGGCGGCAGAAAAGTAAAAACCGATCCGCAGCGGTTGCCGGGACGCGGGTGCGTCCGGCTGCTGCAGATCGGTTTTTGAGATTTTATCTTGCGGGGAACGTTTTCAGAACGAGCCGCCTCCGCCGCCGTGGGTGGAGCCGCTGGAGGAGGTGTGAGTGGAGCTGCCGCCGGAACTGCCGGAGTCAGTCTCCTTCGGCCGCTCGGTGCGGTGCACCTCACGGTACAGATACAGATCCCGCTGGTTGGTCAGCTTCATGCTGCCCTGCCGCACATAGCTGGTTGCGTCCCGCTGCGGTGCCACGCTCTTGAGCCGGCTCTTCATCACGCCGGTCACGATCAGTGCCGTGATCAGGCCAATGACCAGCGCCACGCCCAGATACACGATCGAGAACGGCTCCTTGGGCATGTTGTCCACATCGTAGGGGTGGCCTTCGCGGGCGGCGGTAACATAGGCGTCCGTCCACTGGATAAAGGTGCGGAAGGCGGCGGCGTAATCGCCGTCTGCCATATCGGGGGTCATCTGCTCGCCAAGGTACTGGATGCCGGCATCGGTAAAGGCGGTAATGCCGTAGCCGCGGGTGGAGATATGCCATTTACGGTCGCCTGTGCTTACCAGCAGCAGCACGCCGTCCCGGTTTTCACCGTAGCCGAACTGGCAGTAGTCGTACAGGTCATCGGCGTATTCTTCCATGCTGGTGCAGC
>OIYF01000670.1_pt1 | contig 11821 bp, 10 predicted proteins | sample 1587971 | NCBI WGS metagenome assembly OIYF01 (sample SAMN03283248) | human gut metagenome | biome: human-associated habitat; material: feces | host: Homo sapiens | place: Peru | collected 2012 | reverse complement strand
CAGCCTTAGCTGTACAAAGAGCCACAGCCATCGGTTCGGTACAGCCGATGGCAGGCACAACTTCCTTGTTGACGAGCGCAATGATGCGCTCCCGCTTATTTTTCTCTAACATAATATAAATAGGTATTAGTCTTCCAACTGGAACAAAGGATCGTCTGGAGTCAGCATGGTTGGCTTCTGATCGAACTCCTTCTGCAACTGCTCAGAAGCAAATTTCTTATCTACTACCAAGCGGAACATATACTCATTAAACCAGTCGTTGGTCATGATGAAGCAACCGGAGAAACCATTGTCAGCACCCCAACTGTTTTCCACCTTCCACTTGACCGGCTTGCCATTGGCATCGAGATCCACAGCGGTGAGGGTCATGGCATGGGTAGAGCCACTGTCGAAAGTAGAGATGCGCTGAGCCTTGTCCATACCAAAGGAAGTACCGAAGAGAGTACCATAGTCGAAGTTGTCGGTAGCCAGATAACCACGCTTGCGGTCGAGCTGCTTGCCCACATCATAGCTGGAATACATCTTCTGTCCGCCCTTGAGTGAAGCGATGGCGAGATCAGCGATTTCCTCCATCGGCAGGTTCAGGTATTTCCAGTTGTGACCATCGTAAGTATGACGGTCGTATTCCACCTCGTAGGTCTTGTGATAAGGACGGCGTGGATCGTTCATCACCATCAGGAAGGTACCGTTCAGGTCCTTGCCTACGGTTTCCTCATAGAAACTCTTAGGAGTATACTTCTTAGCCTCGCCAATCTGCTTGCCATCCTTGTCGCGGAAAGCATAGGTGAATTCCTTTACCGGTTCACCGAGAGTAAGACTCAGCATGTGATAAACCTGACCGAGCATCTCGTTCTTGCGAGCCTGGATAGCTGCCGACTTCTTGCCCTGAGCCACCATCTTGCGGAGTTCCAGACCATACTCGCGGAGCTTGCTGCTTACGAGACGGCTCATCTTGGAAGTATTGTTGCTTGAGAAAGTCTCAGGCTGGGCACTCATTGGTACGAGACCATACTTGCTTGCCAAATCGGCAACACCACAGAAAGTACCGCCATCATTGAGCGGATTCTTGAAGAAGAACTGCACCTGAGGATCCTCAATGCTCTTCTTGCCGAGGTCGATAACACCCTGAAGCATCAGGTTAGCCTTCTCCAGCTGGTCATAGAAGAAGAGGTAATCCTGAGAATACTCCACCACTCTACCCTGCTTGTCGTTGACAGCAAAGTTAGAACGGAGCACATTGAAACCGCTGAACATCCAGCAACGGCCCGAACTCTTCTGGTTGTGAATGCTCTGCGAAGGAGTCTCGATGCTGAAATGAGTATCAACCGGGGCCTCGTTGGCATGATTCTTCACAAGGTCATCAATACTGTTGTTGGCAATCGCATTGAAGAGTGCCTTGTTGGCTACACCTGCCTGCTGGCTTTTCTCCATCTGCTGGAGAGCAGACTGACTGATGCCGCCACCCTTGGTCTGCGCCATCAGAGACATGGAAGCCATCATCATGGCTCCCAAAAGTAATACATTTTTTCTCATCACGATAAAGGTATTTATTTGCTTATTGTTATATAACTAATTCCGGATTTCATTCCTTTTTCAGAAATTTCCTTTGCAAAAATACAAAGAATAATCGGAAAAAGCGAAAATATTGCCTCAAAAGTGCTTTATATAGGAAAAAAGCATTATCTTTGCACAAGATTTTCACGAAGAAAACATGGACAAGAACAAGTTTAGTCTATTAAATAGTATAAAATACCCGGAAGATTTGAGACGGCTGAGCATTGAACAGCTGCCACAAGTCTGCAAAGAGTTAAGAGAAGACATTATCGACGAGGTTGCCGTCAACCCCGGTCATTTTGCCTCCTCTCTTGGCGTGGTGGAAATAACCGTAGCCCTACATTATATCTACAACACCCCATACGACCGTATTGTATGGGATGTGGGACACCAGGCCTACGGACATAAGATATTAACAGGACGTCGCGACAACTTCTGTACCAACCGCAAGTTGCACGGCATCCGTCCGTTCCCTACACCTTTAGAAAGCGAATATGATACCTTCGCCTGCGGACATGCGAGCAATTCCATCTCCGCAGCACTCGGTATGGCCGTTGCCGCACGCGAAAACGGAGATACCGACAGGCATGTGGTAGCCGTCATTGGCGATGGAGCCATGAGCGGCGGACTGGCTTTCGAGGGACTGAACAACGTATCAAGTACACCTAACGACATGCTCATCATCCTGAACGACAACGATATGAGCATCGACCGGGCAGTGGGCGGTATGGAGAAATATCTCCTGAACCTCGATACCAACGAGACCTACAACCGCCTCCGTTTCAAGGCATCGCAGTGGCTGCACTCCAAAGGTTATCTCAACGATGACCGCAAGAAGGGCATCCTGCGCCTGAACAATGCACTGAAGTCGGCACTGAGTCATCAGCAGAACATCTTCGAGGGAATGAATATCCGCTACTTCGGACCTTTCGACGGTCATGACGTTAAGGAAGTGGCGAGAGTGCTCAAACAGCTTAAGAACATGAAGGGTCCTAAGCTGCTGCACCTGCATACCACCAAGGGAAAGGGTTACGAACCAGCCGAGAAGAGTGCTACCATCTGGCACGCGCCAGGCAAATTCGATCCGGAAACGGGTGAGAGAATCATTGCAGATACCAGCAACCAGCCTCCGAAATATCAGGATGTTTTCGGTGAGACGCTGCTGGAACTGGCTCAGAAGAACCCGAAGATTGTAGGTGTGACGCCAGCCATGCCTACAGGATGCTCCATGAACATCATGATGAAGGCGATGCCAAACCGTACTTTCGATGTAGGTATTGCCGAGGGGCATGCCGTCACCTTCTCAGGAGGTATGGCGAAAGATGGACTCATCCCATTCTGCAATATCTACAGTTCGTTTGCACAGCGTGCCTACGATAACATCATCCACGACATGGCACTGCTCAACCTGCCGGTTATCATTTGTCTTGACCGTGCCGGACTGGTAGGTGAAGACGGACCTACCCATCATGGTGCCTTCGATATGGCGGCTCTCCGTCCGATTCCGCATCTCACCATCGCATCTCCGATGAACGAGCATGAGTTGCGCAACCTGATGTATTCAGCCCAGTTGCCAGGTCATGGCAGCTATGTTATCCGTTATCCGAGAGGCAAGGGTGTGCTCGTAGACTGGCGCAACCCGATGGAAGAAATCAAGACCGGTACCGGCAGAAAACTGAAAGACGGCACCGATGTAGCCGTTCTTACCATCGGTCCTATCGGAAACGATGCCGCTCAGGCTATCGCTGAGGTAGAAGCCGAAACCGGAATGAGTATCGCCCACTACGATATGCGATTCCTCAAGCCACTCGATGAAGACATTCTGAAAGAGGTGGGCGAAAAGTTCAGCCGCATCATCACCATCGAAGACGGCGTTCGTATGGGCGGTATGGGCTCAGCCGTACTGGAATGGATGAGCGACCATGACTATCAGCCAAAGATAACCCGAATGGGATTGCCTGATGAATTTGTGGAACACGGAACCGTGGCACAGCTCAGGGAAATCGTGCATCTCGATAAAGAATCAATCAAAGAAGCAATTAAGAAATGAAAATAATCATAGCTGGCGCATATGCCATAGGTACTCACCTGGCGAGACTCCTGTCACGCAGCAATGAAGAGATTACGCTCATCGATGAAAGCGAAGAGCGCCTGGCAAGCATTGGCTCCGACTGCGACCTGCTCACCATGCTGGGCAAGCCTACCAGTCTTCACATCTTACGCGATGCGGGAGTAGCAGATGCCGACCTCTTCATCGCCGTTACTCCGGTAGAAAGTACCAACATCACAGCTAGCATCCTTGCCAAGAACCTGGGTGCCAAAAGAACGGTGGCCCGTGTGGATAATCCGGAGTATATGGATCCTCAGGCTCAGGAATTCTTCAAAGAATTAGGTATCAGCAAACTGATTTATCCGGAGATGCTCGCAGCCGTAGATATCAATAACGGACTGAAAATGAGTTGGGTACGTCAGCGCTGGGATGTGCACGACGGCGCACTCGTCATGCTCGGCATCAAACTGCGCGAAGGATGCGAGATACTGAACGAACCGCTCAAGAACATCAGCGGTCCTAACGACCCATACCACGTGGTAGCCATCAAGCGAGGCAGTGATACCATCATCCCTGGCGGTAACGACGAATTGAAACTCTACGACCTCGCCTACTTCATGACCACCCGCAACTATATCCCATATATCCGCAAGATTGTAGGCAAGGAGCACTATGTGGATGTGAAGAACGTGATGATTATGGGTGGCGGACGCACAGCCGTAAGAGCCGTGAAGAAGATGCCGGAATATATGGAATGCAAGATTATCGAGATGAGCGAGGAGCGCTGCGAATATCTCAACGATATTCTCGATGAGAACAAGACGCTCATCATTCATGGTGACGGACGCGACATTCCGCTGCTCGTAGAAGAAGGTATCCGCAGTACTCAAGCCTTCGTAGCACTGACCGGTAACGCCGAAACCAATATTTTGGCCTGTCTTACCGCCAAGAGAATGGGTGTGCGCAAGACGGTGGCTGCCGTAGAAAACGTAGACTACGTGAGCATGGCAGAGAGTCTGGATATCGGTACCATCATCAACAAGAAGATGATTGCCGCCAGCTACATCTACCAGATGATGCTTGATGCTGACGTGATGAATGTGCGCTTCCTGATGAGCGCCAACGCCGATGTGGCAGAATTCATAGCCAAAGAAGGTTCGACGGTAACCAAGAAACCGGTGAAGGAACTCGGCATGCCTATCGGTGTAACCATCGGTGGACTGGTTCGCGGTGAAGAAGGAATGCTCGTTTCGGGTAATACCCAGATAGAACCGGGCGACTCGGTAATGGTTTTCTGCCACAACATCAACATGAAGAAAATTGAGAAATACTTCATCTAAGCGTGAAGGAGATAGAGACATACTTCATATATGATAAACAGAAAATTAATATATAAGATTTTAGGGCAACTGCTTTTCATAGAAGCATTCCTGCTCTTCGTCAGTCTGCTGGTAGCTTTCTATTACCAGCAGGACGACATCTTTGCCTTCATTGTGGCAACACTTACCACCATCGGAGGCGGACTGGTGCTGAAATGGCGAGGACACGGAGCCGATAACTCAATGTCGCGCCGTGATGCCTATCTCGTGGTAACGCTCTCATGGATTGTATTCAGTTTCTTCGGAACCCTCCCCTTCATGGTGAGTGGATACATCAACAACTTTACCGATGCCTACTTTGAAACCATGTCGGGATTTACGACAACGGGAGCCACGATATTAGACGATGTAGAATGTTTCCCCCACGGACTGCTTTTCTGGCGTTCGCTCACCCAATGGATAGGCGGTCTGGGAATTGTGTTCTTCACCATCGCCCTGCTGCCATCACTTGTAGGAGGACAGACCAAGGTGTTTGCTGCCGAGGCTACAGGACCTATCAAAACGAAACTGCATCCCCGGCTTTCCACTTCGGCTAAATGGATATGGAGTATCTATCTGATGCTCACCATTGCCTGCATCGCATCCTACTATGTGGCAGGAATGAATCTCTTCGACAGTTTCAACTATGCGATGACCACTACGGCTACAGGAGGTTTCTCTACCCACAACAGCAGTACCTCGTTCTTCCATTCTCCGGCACTGGAATACATCTGTGCCTTCTTCTGCTTCCTGTCGGGTGTTAATTTCACCCTGCTCTATGCAGCCGTCATCAAGTTCAAGATCAAGGATCTGTTCAAGAATTCAGAGTTTAAGTTCTATATGCTCCTCGTTACAGCCTTCACGGCTTTCATCATGGTAGAGCTGATAGCGATGCGCAACTACGATGTGGAGCATGCCTTCAGAAGTGCTATCTTCCAGGTGGTTTCTTTCATCACTACCACCGGTCTATTTAACGACGATGCAGCCCTCTGGCCTCACGTTACCTGGGTGGTATTGGCAGCCTGCATGTTCTTCGGAGCCTGCTCGGGCAGTACGAGTGGAGGTTTGAAATGTATCCGTGGCGTGATGCTGGTAAGAATGGTGAAGAATGAATTCCGCCAGATTCTGCATCCTAACGCCGTGCTGCCATTGAAGATTGACGGTGTGAACGTACCGATGCAGAAGCGTGTTACGCTACTTGCCTTCCTCACCACTTATCTCATCATCTGTCTGGTGATATCGTTCACGATGATAGCCATGGGCATCGACAATACCAATGCCATCACCATCACCCTGAGTTGTGTGGGTAATGTGGGACCTACGCTGGGTACGGAAATCGGACCAACCATGTCGTGGAGCGAACTGCCGGATGTGGCAAAATGGTTCTGCTCGCTGATGATGCTCATCGGTCGTCTGGAAATATTCAGTGTGCTGGTTATCTTAACGCCAGCATTCTGGAGAGAGAACTAACATACCCAGAGGGGGAGTTAGAAAATAAAAGAGAAGTTGATATTTGAAGTAAGAAATACGCTTACTAGACTAAGTATATTTCGCACAAAAAGCGTTATATATAATAAGGTATAGGTTCAGCAAGAGCCTTACCGGAGAGTAAGAAACCGTACTGAAGAGTACATTTATAAACTAAATATAGGTAATAATGAAACCATTAAAATTTCAACCGCTATTAAAATCCACCATCTGGGGTGGCAGTAAGATTATCACTTTCAAGCATCTCGACGTAAAGCAAGAGAATGTGGGAGAAAGCTGGGAAATCTCTGGAGTACCAGGAAATGAAAGCATCGTAGCCGATGGCGAGATGCAGGGCAAGAGCCTCAACGAGGTTGTTGCAGAACGGAAGGGAAGCTTCCTCGGAGAAGAGAACTACAAGCGTTTCGGCAATGAGTTTCCACTGCTCATCAAGTTTATCGATGCCAACCGCGACCTCTCTATCCAGGTGCATCCTAATGATGAAATTGCCAAGAAGCAAGGTAAGGAACGCGGCAAGACAGAGATGTGGTATGCGCTGCCATGCGAGCCGGATGCCAAGCTCTACAACGGCTTGAAGATGCAGATTACTCCTGAGCAGTACAAGGAGATGGTAGAGAACGATACCATCACCGATGCCCTGGCTCAGTATAACGTGAAGGAGGACGACTGCTTCTTTATCCCAGCCGGCAGAATCCACACCATCGGAACAGGCTGTTTCGTTGTCGAGATTCAGCAGACCAGCGATGTTACCTATCGCATCTACGACTTCAAGCGCAAGGACAAGGATGGCAACTATCGTCAGCTCCACACCAAGGAAGCTGCCGAGTGCATCGACTACACCGTATTGCTAGACTATCGCCAGCACTACACTCCTGCCAAGAACCAGGGTGTAAGCATGGTGCAGTGCCCTTACTTCACCACAGCCGTTTATGATCTCGATGAGCCAATGACACTGGATTATTCAGAGTTGGACAGCTTCGTGATTCTGATTGGCTTGAAGGGTGAGGCTAAGATTACCGACAACGAGGGTAACGAGATTACGCTCCAGGGCGGCGAGAGCATCGTAGTTCCTGCCAGCACCCAGACATTGAAGGTAGAAGGAACCCTGAAGTTCCTGGAGGTTTTTTAAAGGTAAAAAAGTAAAAGGGTAAAAAGGTAAAAAGAGCCTGGCGGGATGTCATCTGCCTTCTTTCTTTTTACCCTTTTACCTTTTTACCCTTTTACTTTTTTACCCTTTTACCTTTTTACCCTTTTACCCTTTTACTTTTTTACTTTTCCAAATACTTTTCCACATCCGCCTGAATCTTCTGGAATTCGGGAGAGAACTGGTAGAAGGTGTTCTTCTTCATCATCATCTTCACCTTGCCCAGACTATTCTCATAACATGCCATTTCGGTGCGGGCCTGCTCGGAATGGAGGGCACGGTCGCGGATTTCATTCTCCCTATCGTTGCGCAAAGCATCACAGACACTCTGGACGATGGGACTTACTACCAGGTCGAAGAGATGATGACCCTGTATATATAAATAGGTATTGCTCTCGTTTACACCCAGACTGTTGAGGTAAAGAGCCATTTCATCCAACTCATCCTTAAACTTCTTGAAGCGGCGCTCCAGCTGGAACAGCTTTGCCCGCACCTTCTTTCCCAAATAATCTATCGCCCATTTAGGATCCTGGATTCGGACAGAAGGCAGCATGATGACCTTATCAAACTCCGCCATATCAAAATGCATCGACATCTTGCGATGACGAACATAAAACAGCATGTGCCATAAAAAGAGGGGCCAGATGGTACGGGAATAGGACTCAAGAAAACGCTCGAAATCGAAGATGCGACGGTCGTTGAGCGTCACCATCACACAGGTTTCGTGCAATCCTCTGGCATAACATTGGAAGTTTTCAATGGCATAGGCATAGGTATGGAAGATGTAAGGATTCTCCAACATCTGCTGGGAAGACTCGGTTGAGCCCTGACGCAGATAATCGTAATCGGCATCTACACAGGCTATCATATCCCTACCTACTCCCTTCAGCATACTGGAGATAGCAGCCTTCTTGCCTCGGTCTAAATGCTGGTTACGGGTAGGCAGCATGATATCAAAATAGCGTTTTTCATTCTCAAACTTTCCCAATACAGAACGCCAGAAGAAGACATCATCATAGCTCTCGACGTAAGCCACAATCTTGCGCCGAGCCTTCTTCGAGGTCATCCTGTTGGCTGCCTCGAAGAACTGGGAATTGATATTATCGGTTAAACGTTTAGCCATAAGCTGAAAAAATCAACATTCAACACTTAACATTCAACATTACGAAATCGTAATATCATTCACATCCGTCACCCTATCGGTCCATCCATCCATGACCACAGCAGGACTGTGGGTGGTCATGATGATCTGGATATTCGGATTAAGCTGCAGCACCAGACCGATGAGCTGCTTCTGCCATTCGAAATGAAGGCTGATTTCCGGCTCATCCATAAAGAGGACATAAGATTGGTTGTCCTCCACCAGCACGGTAAGGAGGATGGCGAGAATCTGCTTCTCACCAGCCGAGAGCTGATAAGGCGAGAGCTGCTCGCCTATCTGGTTGAAGCGGATTTCGTTGGCAGTACGGATGATAGTCTTGCCGGTATCCTTGAAAAGATTATCTACCATATCCTGGAACATCTTCTTCGGTTCACTCAGTTTCTGAGCCTTGAAGGCTGCATCCGGTTCGCCACTCTGCAAAACGGCGATGATGCGGTTGCCTATGTTCACCTGGTAATCCAGATACTTGCGCTGCAGCTGGAAGAGCTGCCAGTCGAGTTCGGTAACCAGGGTAAGGTCTATCTTGTTGATCATCTCGGCATTCATCAATGGTCTATCTACCGAGCGGATTACATCATATCTAATCCACTTTGCCTCCTCCGGCTCCACCTTCAGATGCACACCTTTGATCATGTGACTAGGGAATTCACCGCCAGCCGCCAGACCCTTTACCACCTTATTTAATATAGTACTCTTGCCCACGCCGTTTACACCACTCAGGATATTGACACGGCGGTCGAGGTTCCAAAGAATATGTTTGGTACCGCTCCAGAGAGATTCAATCTCTATCTGTTTGATATAATCAGCATATTTCTGCATAAGAATAATCTCCTATCTTTAATAGTCAAGAATGGAAAAAGACTATTGTCTAAACTTCTTAACTCCTTTAAGTTTCAAAAAATATACCGCAAATATAGCAAAATTCCTCGAATTTTTGTACCTTTGCACTCGATTTTATTCAAAAATAGGAAGATTTAAATAGAAATAAGGAAAAAATGGATAACAAACGACCTCTTATCGCCCACCTGTGCCTCTTCTGTTCCGGCGCATTCTGGGGACTGATGGCTCCCGTAGGCAAGGATGCCATGCTTCACGGCATCGACGGCATCGACCTGGTGAGCTTCCGTGTATTGGGTGGTGCCCTCCTCTTCTGGCTCACCTCGCTCTTCACCAAGAAAGAGCATGTTCCAGTAAAAGACATCTTCAAGTTTGCTGCTGCCGGGCTCTTCGTCCTCGTGTTCAACCAGTGTTCTTACACCATCGGTCTGAACATGACCTCGCCTAGCAATTCCAGCATTATGACCACCTCGATGCCTATCTTCGCCATGATTCTCTCCTTCCTGATATTGAAGGAGCCTATCACCTGGAAGAAGGCGCTCGGCGTGCTGATGGGATGTGCTGGTGCTGTCATCATCATCACGACAAGTGCCACAGCAGGCAATGCCAAAGTGGGAAACATCTGGGGTGACCTGCTCTGTATGTCGGCGCAGCTTTCTTTCGCCCTCTACCTGTCGCTCTTCAAGAACCTGCTGTCTAAGTATTCGCTCTTCACCATCAACAAGTGGATGTTCCTCTGGGCAACGGTCCTGATATGGCCTTTCACCATCAGTCACGTGATGAGCATCGACTTTGCCCAGGTTCCGATGAGCACTTGGTGGGAAACGGGCTACGTGGTTCTCTTCGGCACTTATCTGGGCTACATCTGCATGATGATTGGTCAGAAGACCCTGCGCCCTACCGTGGTATCAGTATATAATTATGTGCAGCCGCTGGTATCGGTCACCGTGAGTGTCATCGTAGGTCTCGCCGTATTCAAGGGTATGCAGGCGATCGCCGCCATCCTTGTATTCTCTGGCGTATGGCTCGTGGTAAAGAGCAAGTCAAAGCATGATATCGATCAGCACGAACCTCCGCCCCAGAAAGTCTTGTATATATAACCAATCCAGAAAAACCAGAAATGTCGCCGTTATTATGGAAATTGCCAAGTTCTTGCGTATGCCTGGCATTCGTATAAGATTGATCCGCAACGATTGTCATAATAAATGAACCATCTCCGCCACTTATCCTATTACGTACTACATCAGACAGACAGTCGCAGGAATCAGACACCTACACCGGCAGCACCCATCCGGAACTGATCCAGGCCCTGATTGACTGGCGGCGTGAGAAGTACCAGAAAGACAACGTCCCCGCCTACATCATCCTCCACCAGAAAACCCTCCTGGCCATAGCCGACCTCGCCCCCACGACCAAAGAGGAACTCCTCACCGTCAAAGGCTTCGGCAAGTCCAAGTGCGACAAGTACGGCGACGAGATTCTGGATGTCATCCGGCAAAGCCTCAAGAACAAATGACATCAATTTTCTTATTGAAACCGTCTGTCAATCTTATAGCAATAGCCCATCAACCGATGATCGATGACGCCGGCCATCACTAAAACAGCGTATCCCCAGAAAGGGCATAGGATTGTTTTTCCGCCTTTAACGCTTCTGAAATGTGGCAAACTAACTGTTCCTTAAGCAAGGATTCCAATTTCCATAGTTTCTCAATTGGAATTGATAGTAATGTTAAGTCATTATCTGGGATCCAAAAATCAAAGCGAACTTCCAATATCCTTCCGCTATCTGGATCAACCACATAACCTAAGTAAATGGATCCTGACGCTTCCTTGTATTTTTTGATTTCTTCACTCGAAAATACCAATTTTACAATTTGCTCAAACTTCTCATAATCAGAATCCGCAAAGTGTCCCATCCCAGTTGCTTCAGAATAATAGACCACGGGATTTGACCCCACCTTGTATCGCAAATTGTTCCTCAAGCTATTTGCCTGATTCTCAACAAGGATATCATTATTGAAAGAGTAATGAGTTATTTTGTAGTTTACGTCATTATACCTCAGTAAACTCTTTCCCATATAATAATTTTGCCCATATAAAAAGACAGAAGTTATCATTGACATCGCAGTCAACATCATTTTTAATAGTAGTCTCATTTATTCTCTTCTCAAAATGTTGCAATGTCTTTAATTTCTATTTTCTTAATCATATCTCAAGTTTCGCAAGTG
>OIYF01000668.1_pt1 | contig 11839 bp, 10 predicted proteins | sample 1587971 | NCBI WGS metagenome assembly OIYF01 (sample SAMN03283248) | human gut metagenome | biome: human-associated habitat; material: feces | host: Homo sapiens | place: Peru | collected 2012 | reverse complement strand
CATGGCTCAGCTGTACAATCGTGATGCGGCACATTCAAGCGCACTGTATGTTCTCAGCACGCTTTTGTCAATCTTCACCATGCCGCTGATGATCGGTCTGTTTGAAGTACTGATTTGAAATTTCTCATACAAAAAGCCCCTTCCCGCTGCATTCACAGCCGGAAGGGGCTTTTCTATCGTGTATTCAGTCTGCCGCAGGGTACCCACGGCAATCGTTGGCAGTTGTTATTGCTCAACAGGGGTTGCCTGCTGCCCGCCGGAACCCGGCGCACGCAGTAACATTTTGCCAACTGCTAATTTCACGCTATTTTGTTGGGAAGATCTCTATTACAGCTCAGCGAAGTACTTAATGGTACGAACCATCTGGCTGGTGTAGGAGTTCTCGTTGTCGTACCAAGAAACGACCTGAACCTGATAGGTGTCGTCGTCGATCTTAGCGACCATGGTCTGGGTGGCATCGAACAGGGAGCCGTAGCGCATGCCGATGATGTCGGAGGAAACGATCTCGTCGGTGTTGTAGCCGAAGGACTCGGTGGCCTCAGCCTTCATCTGGGCGTTGATCTCTTCCTTGGTGGGGTTGCCCTCAACAACGGCGTTCAGGATGGTGGTGGAGCCGGTGGGGGTGGGAACACGCTGAGCAGCGCCGATCAGCTTGCCGTTCAGCTCGGGGATGACCAGGCCGATGGCCTTGGCAGCGCCGGTGGAGTTAGGAACGATGTTCTGGGCACCGGCACGAGCGCGGCGCAGGTCGCCCTTGCGCTGCGGGCCGTCCAGGATCATCTGGTCGCCGGTGTAAGCATGAACGGTGGTCATGATGCCGGAGACGATGGGGTAGGTCTTGTTCAGGGTGTCGGCCATGGGAGCCAGGCAGTTGGTGGTGCAGGAAGCAGCGGAGATGACCTGATCCTCAGCGGTCAGGGTCTTCTCGTTGACGGAGTAGACGATGGTCTTCAGATCGTTGCCTGCAGGAGCAGAGATAACGACCTTCTTTGCGCCAGCCTGGATGTGAGCCATGCTCTTCTCCTTGCTGGTGTAGAAGCCGGTGCACTCCAGAACGACGTCAACGTTCAGCTCGCCCCAAGGAGCATCCTTTGCGTCCTTAACAGCGTAGATCTTGATCTCCTTGCCGTCAACAATGATGGAATCCTCGGTGGACTCGACAGTGTGCTTGCCCTCGCCGATCTTGCCGCAGAAAGAGCCCTGAGCAGTATCGTACTTCAGCAGGTGAGCCAGCATCTTGGGGCTGGTCAGGTCGTTGATTGCGACGACCTCGTAACCCTCAGCATCAAACATCTGACGGAAAGCCAGACGGCCAATACGACCGAAACCATTGATAGCAACTCTAACAGCCATTGTAATAGTACCTCCTAATTATTTTACCCATAATCGGATAAATCACGGTATCTTTATTGTAGACCAAAACCGGCAAACTTTCAAGTGTCTGCTAAAAAATTAACAACACAATTTCATCTTTTTTTACTTTTGTACGATTTTATGCACCATGCCACAAAGCTTTTGTTCAATTACACCAAGGGTGCGCAGCCGCTTTTGTCAGTTATTTCCAGCTTTCCCCTGCCCAAGACAGGCAAGCCCTATACCGCCAATGCAACACAGTGCAAGGCCGGAAAGCAGTTCCGGCAACACCGCCGCCATGCCGCCGCCAAAGCCTGCTGCCAACAGCAGAAGCACCCGGGGCAGTTCCCAGCACAGGCACAGGCAGAAGGCTGCAAGCGCCGCTGCGTGCAGGGTGCGGCCGTTTTCCGGCTGGGGCAGGTACAGCGTGCGCGCCAGCGCCGCCAGAAGCAGCAGCGCCGCCATCTCCTGCCAGACCGCTGCCGTAGGCTGTACCCTGTGCCAGCTGGAGCTGTTCTCCATAAAGCGCATCAGCACATTCCAGTAGAACAGCGCACTGCCCGCTATGGCCACCGGCAGACCTCCGGCGGGCGTTTTCCAGCCGTCCCGGCGCAGCCAGCTGCGTCCGAGGTTGCTCAGCCACACGGCACAGACCACCTCCAGCAGAATGCGTACAAAGGTGCTTACCGTACCGGCGGCGAGCACAAACTGTGCTGCACCGGCAGCCAGCATACACACTGCCCCCGCAAACGCCAGCACGCCTGCCGCCGGGCGGCGGCTGCGCAGCGGCTCCTCAGGCAGCGGACGGCTGCGTCCGACCAGCACTGCGGTCAGTACCACAGCGCCCAAGGCAAGATACCGCCACCATACCGCGCCTGCGGTACACAGGCCGGTGGCGGCGTCCGTAGCAAAGGCAAGGTCTGCGCCGCGGCCAAGGCCAAGCAGTACGCAGAGCAGGACAATAACTAACTCTAACGGTTCCATTAACGCTCCTCGATGGGCTTATATTTCTGGCGCACGCCCAGATACTTGTAGGCCGGGCGGATGATACGGTTGGCAAAGATCACCTCTTCCACCCGGTGTGCGCACCAGCCCGGCACACGGGCGATGGCGAACAGCGGGGTGTACAGATCCTCCGAGATGCCCAGCATATTGTAGATCAGGCCGCTGAACAGGTCCACGTTGGCGCACACCGGCTTGGAGCTGCCCTTTTCCTCGGCAAAGATGCCGGGTGCCAGCCGCTCGATGCTGCACAGCATATTGTACTCTTCCTCAAAGCCCTTTTCGTAGGCCAGATGCTTTGCGCGCTGCTTCAGGATGACCTCACGGGGGTCGCTGATGGTGTACACCGCATGACCCATGCCGTAGATCAGGCCGGAGCCGTCGCCCGCCTGCTTGCGCAGGATGCGGCGCAGATACTCGCGCACCTCATCGTCATCCTCCGGGTTCTCGACGTGCTTGAGGATATCCTGCAGCTGGCGGTTGACCATCAGGTTCGCACCGCCGTGCTTGGGGCCCTTCAGGGCGCCGATAGCCGCAGAGATGGCCGAGTAGGTGTCTGTGCCGGAGGAGGACAGCACACGGGTGGTAAAGGTGGAGCAGTTGCCGCCGCCGTGGTCTGCGTGCACCAGCAGGCACATATCCAGCAGCTTTGCCTCCTCGTGGGTGAACTTCTGATCCGGGCGGTAGGTGCTGAGGATGTGCTCTGCCGTGCTCTGACCGGGCTTGGGCAGGTGGAAGAACATGCTCTGTTTATCGTAGTAGCGGCGCTTCATCTGGTAAGCGTTCACCATCATGGTGGGCATACTGGCGATCAGGTTGATGCTCTGGTTCAGGATATTCTCAAGGCTCAGATCCTCGGCGCGGTCGTCGTAGGAGTACAGGCCCAGCACGCAGCGCTGCAACTTGTTCATGATATTGGGCGAGGGAGCGTTCATGGTGTCCATGAAGCCGTCCGGCAGGGCGCGGGACTCTGCCAGGATCTCGCAGAAATCGTCCAGCTGCTCCCGGGTGGGCAGGCTGCCGAACAACAGCAGCCAGATCACTTCCTCAAACACGAAGCGGTCGTTGCGGTAAGCCTCGTCCACGATCTCGTTGATGTTGACGCCCCGGTAGATCAGCTTGCCGGGGGTGGGGATCACATGACCCTCCTGATCCTTTTTGTAGCCCACAACGTCGCAGACGTTGGTCAGGCCGGCCAGCACGCCGGTGCCATCCGGGTTGCGCAGGCCGCGCTTGACCCCCAGCCGCTCGCTGGTCTCCGGGTCGATGTAGTTGTTTGCGATGTACTCCTCGCACAGGGTACGCATGGTCGTCGGGTCCAGCGTTGCCACTTCTGCGTGTGCAAAGTTCATAGGAGTGCTCCTTTCCGTCTCTTACTTCTTATACTTTCCGATCCCGTCCATCCTACGCTCTGATGGACATACTTTTATAATATCGCTTTTATGAAGTAAATTCAAGCGCTAAGTGTACACTTCTCACCGCAAAGCGCAAAAATACCGGGGCTTCCCTGCGCATTTCCCGCCGGTTTGCACGCTGCCGGGCGTATGATGTCCCCAAAGCCTGCGTTCCGGGAGGAGGTCTAGTATGAAACGTTCCTTTTTGCTGCTGTGCACCGTTCTGCTGGTGCTGGGCTGCGCGCTGCCGTGTGCTGCCTACCGCCTTGCCTGCATGACCCTTGCACAGGGTTCTGCGCCGTCCGCAGCAGAAGCGGCCTCTGCCGCCTCGGAAGAAAGCAGCAGTCAGCCCCTCTCCCCTGCTGACACAGCTGATACCGTTTGCTTTACGGATCAGAGCACCGGGCAGACGGTAACGCTGCCGCTGCGGGAATACCTGATTGGGGCAGTTGCCGCCGAGATGCCGGTCAGCTGGCCGGACGAAGCACTGAAGGCGCAGGCAGTGGCGGCGCACAGCTATGCCCTCTACCGCCGGGACCACAGCACCGGGGAAAACGGCGCATGGTTCACCGCAGACCCCGCCCGGCGGCAGGGCTGCCTGACCGATGCAGTGCTGCACAGCTACTGGGGCACCGCATACGCGGCCAACTACGCCCGGCTTTCCACGCTGGTGGATGCAGTACAGACGCAGGTGCTGTATTACAGGGACGCCCCCGCCGGGACAAGCTACTTTGCCATGTCCAATGGCCGCACCGAGGCCAGCGAAAGGGTGTGGGGCACTGCCCTGCCCTATCTTGTACCGGTGGACAGCAGCACCGACACCGCCGCCGACAACTACGAATACACCCTGAACCTTTCCGCCGCCCAATTACAGCAGCTGCTGGCCGAGCGGCTGGGCATCGCCGCCGACCTCTCCCAGCAGGCGCAGTGGTTTGGCACGCCGGTGCTCACTCCCTCCGGCTATGTGGACAGCCTGCCGGTCTGCGGGCAGACGGTGCAGGGTACCGCCCTGCGCAAAGCGCTGTGGCTGCGCAGCGCCTGCTTTACGGTGATCTGCCAGAGCGGCACCTTCTCCTTTACCACAAAGGGCTACGGCCACGGCGTAGGCATGAGCCAGTGGGGTGCAAAGGCACTGGCAGAGCAGGGCGCAGACTACCGCGCCATTCTGGCGCACTACTACCCCGGCACAGAGCTGCGGGAGTAATAGCGGCAGAACAAAGCGGAAAATTCATTTTAAATAAAGTCCTAAATTACGCAAATAGGGCTGCTGCACAAAGCAATGTGCATCAGCCCTGAATTATTTCTTTTTATCAGTCGAACAGCTTTGCAAACCAGCTTACGGTGGTCTCGGCGGCGGTCTCTACCGTGGTCTCCATCTGCTTGACCGTCTGCTGCAGCTTAGTGCCCTCAGCATCCTTGACAGACCAGTAGGTCTGGGTGCTGCTTGCGCTGCCGGACACCGTGAAGTCTGAGGCAAAGCACAGGCTCTCACCCGTAGAGTCGGTCATCAGCACCATGTAGGTGTAGCTGCCCTCCGGCAGTTCGCCAAAGCGGATCTGGCTGTCCAGCGTGTTCAGAGAAAAGGCGGCGGCGTTCGCCGGCGCCTCAGCACTCTGAACGGTCTGGTCTGCCGCATCCAGAATGGCCACCTGCACACTGGTCAGGGTGGTGCCGGCGGCACTGTTAGCCGTACCGGTCAGTGCCATGCCGCTGCCGGTGCGGATATTCACCGGGTAGCGCACGCCCTCCAGCCGCAGACCATCGGCCTGTGCCGCCACGCTGTTGTGATCTGCAGTGACGTACCAGTAACAGGACGCTCTTGCAATGGACACGCTGGAGCTGGTAATGGGGATGCGACCGTAGCCGATGTTCCCCGCCGGGTCGGAGCAATAGAAAATACCGTTGGTGTAGTCGGTCAGCAGCACCGCATGGGGCTGGGTACGGTCGTAAAGGACGATGCCCTCCGGGTGCTGCTCCAGCAGGGAGATCAGCACCGCCGTTTTGCTTTGCAGACCGGAGGGCAGGGTGGCGTAGCCCACCTGCATCTCCTTATATGTAAAGCTGTGTGCAAGGCCGTTGGCCCATGCTGTGGAGCGCACACTGTTCTCGGTCACGTTCGTCCAGTCGCTCAGCCCGTCAAAGTAGGCACGGCGGCGCAGCATCATGGCTGCGGAGGCCAGCGTACAGGTGCCGCCCCGGCTCTGCTTGAAGTAGAAGCCTGCGTCCACATTCAGGTCCACTGCCAGTGCAGCGGGCAGACAGGTAAGCAGGAAAGCAAGGCTCAGTGCCAGGGTCAGCAAACGTTTTTTCAGGGCGTGCGGTGCGGTGGTATTCACGGTTCGGTATTTCCTTTCTTGTTTCTTTGCGGATCTCATAGGGATCTACCGTTACAAAGTATACCAGCCTGTAATTCTTTTGTAAACAATCCTTCGTCTTTTTTCTCAATATCAACACGTTTAGGGCATATCCGTTGGTTGTTTTCCACAATTTTTTCTGCGATATTTCACGCATTTGACAAAGTTTCATCCTACCCACCGCAGAACTATGAAAAGAAATTTCTTTTTTGCCCGGCGCGCGAGGGCGCAAAAAAGTCCGGTACGCCTGCGCATTCGTCCCAGCATTTCACAAAATAATACCCTTCTTGGCAATGCCGCAGTCAGTCCGTCGTTGTCTGCCGCAGTTTGGGCAGTAAAGGACTCCAATTTTTCCAAATCTTCCCCTTCTGAGTAAGGCAAAAGCTGTTACATAACCATTAAACGCAGAAACCCGGAACCTTTTGAGCCCTTGCGGCTACGATAAGGTTCCGGTTTTTTTGCAATCTTTTTTCAGTGAGCCATCGCCCACCGACTATACTGCTTTTTTGCTCAGCCCAGTGCCTGCTGGATCTTGGCAAAGTCCTCCAGCGTCAGGGCTTCCGGGCGGATGCGGGCATCAAAGCCTGCGGATTCGATGGCAGCAATGACCTTTTCCTTGGGCAGGTTCAGCCCGCCTGCAATGGCGTTGGCAGCAGTCTTGCGGCGCTGCCCAAAGGCGGCGCGCACCAGCGCAAAGTAGCCCGCCTCGTCCTCCACCTGCACGGCGGGGGTGGGACGGATGTCCATGCGCACCACAGCGCTGGTCACCTTGGGGGCGGGGTAAAAGCTGCCCGGTGCGGCGGTGAACATCAGCTTGGAGGTGGCGTAGTAGTTCACCGCGCAGCTGATGGCGCTGGAAGCGCGGGTGCCGGGCACGGCGGCCAGACGGTCGGCGGCTTCCTTCTGCACCATGACGGTCAGGCTCTCGATGGGCAGGCGGTCGCCCAGCAGCTTCATCACGATGGGGCTGGTGATGTAGTAGGGCAGGTTTGCGCACACTGCCACCGGCATCCCCGGGAACTCCTCGGCAATGAGGGCTTTCAGGTCCACCTTCAGCACATCCTGCAGCACCAGCTTGAAGTTGTCCACACCGGCCATGGTCTCGGCCAGCAGGGGCGGCAGACGCTCGTCCACCTCGATGGACACCACCTTGGCGGCGCGCTTAGCCAGCTCCTTGGTCAGCACACCGATGCCGGGGCCGATCTCAATGACACCGTAGCGCTTGTCTACCCCGCTGGCATCCACGATCTTGGTGGGGATGCCCGGGTTGATGATAAAGTTCTGCCCAAAGCCCTTAGAAAGCGCAAAATCGTACTTTTCGCACAGGGCACGGATCACAGAAAGGTCGGTCAGTTCCGGCATAGGGTCAATTCCTTTCTCAGAAAAAGGCTGTTGCAGAACGCAGCAGCCTTTTTGGTGTTTATGGTTCAGGATCGTGGGGTTCACTCCGCTGTGCTCGCAGCCGTTTCCGGCTCAGACGCGGCAGTCTCGCCTTCGGCGGGCTCTCCTTCCGCAGTCTCTGCGGGGGCGGTATCCTCTGCTGCCGCAGAGGCGGCGGTGCTGTCCGCTGCGGCGGCAGAGCTTGCGCCTGCCAGCGTAGTGGTGCCGCTCAGCTGCTGGGCAGCGCTGACAGCGCGCTGCACCTGCGGGTCGGTCTGGGGGGTGTAGTCGTAGAAGTTCGTCGCTTCCTCTGTGCTCAGGGCACGCTCCACATCCACGGTCAGGCCGGTGCCGTCAAAGCAGCTGCCGTCGCCGCAGACCAGCTTTGCCACCGTGATGACCACGGCACTGCCGTCCGACAGGCGCTGCGGGCTGCTCTGGATGGTGCCCTTGCCCATGGTGGTGGTACCCACCAGACGGGCACCGTTCATGGTGCGCAGGGTGGCTGCGAACAGCTCGGCTGCGCTGGCGGTGTTGCCGTTGACCAGACAGACCATCGGCAGGCTGACGGCACTTTCGGCATCGCTGCTGCCAATGACGGTGCGGTTGCCGTTTTTATCCTCGGCGTAGGCCACCGTGCCCTCCGGAGCGATCAGGTCGATGCAGTTGATGGCATCTTCCAGAATGCCGCCGCCGTTGTCCCGCAGGTCAAACACCAGACTGGCCGCGCCGTTTGCGGTCAGGGTGCGCAGGGCGTAGTCCAACTCGCTGGGCGTAGTGCCGTCGAACTGGCGGATGCGGATATAGCCCACATTGTCCAGCAGCTGGTAATCCACGGTGGTGCTGGTGTAGCCGGAATGGGTCAGCTCAGCGGTTTTGCTGGCGGCAGAGCTGTTCAGCCATGTCACGGTAACGGTAGTGCCTGCCTCACCCTGCAAGGCTTTGTACACAGCATCTGCACCGGACAGGCTCTTGACATCGGTATCGCCCACGGTGGTAATGTAGTCGCCCACGGCGATGCCTGCTTCCTGTGCGGGAGAGCCGTCGTAAACACGGGTCACCTTGGCGTAACCGGTCTGGTCGATGCCAAGCTCCACGCCGATGCCCAAAATCTTGCCGCTCTGGATGTTCATCAGCTCGGTGTAGGCGTTGGCGGTGTAGTAGCGGGCGTACTTGTCGCCCGTACCCAGCAGATAACCGGCGGTCAGGCGGTCGTACAGGGTGGTTTCATCGATGGTGTAGTAATCGTTGCTGCGGACGTAGCGGTCCACCTCAGCGATCTTGTTGTACATACTTTCCTTTTCTTTTACGCTGTTGACCGTGCTGTCGAACAGACGCATGGCGATGAGCATCGTGATGGAAAAGGTCACGGTCATGGCAAGGATCACGATAGTGACCGCCATACCCAAAGAAATTTTACGGTTCATGGTTTTTTCCTCCCGGTCAGAGCAGCAGCATCATAAGGATGCTGCCCAGCAGCGAGAGTACAAACACCCCTGCCAGAACCAGACAGCCGATGCGCAGCACGCGCTTGCGTTTTTGTTCGTTCATAGATCAACCAGACTCCTTGCGTTGCTTATTAGTTGTGGGGAATGGGGATGCAGCTGCGGGGGTTCACGGCGTTGGCCTTGGAGCCGCCCTTCCACACCTCCAGATGCAGGTGGTTGCCGGTGGAATTGCCGGTGGTGCCCACATAACCGATCAGTTCACCCTGCTTCACATACTTGCCTGCACTGGTAGCCACCGAGCGCATATGCGCGTACAGGGTGGTATAGGTATTGCCATCGGACATTTTGCCATGGTAGATGATGACATAGTTGCCGTAGCCGCCGGTGGACCAGCCTGCCACCTGCACATAGCCGCTGGCAGCTGCGTAGATGGGAGTACCGCCGGCTGCCGCAAAGTCGGTACCGGCATGGAGCTTGTTCACGCCGGAGACAGGGTTCTTACGCCAGCCGTACTCGCTGGAGATGCGGCTGTAACTCTTCAGCGGGCAGGCAAAACCGCTAAAGCTCAGCTGCGGCTTGCTGGCAGAGGCCGCGGCGATCATCTTCTGGATCTCCTTTTTCACGGCCTCGTAGTTCAACTCGTCGGATTCGATAGCCGCCTGCGCCTTCTGCTGCGCTGCCTGTGCCTCGGCAGCAGTAAGCTTTGCTGCGGAGATGCTGTTGTTCAGCTCGCTCTGCTTGCCCTTCATCTGGGCGTTCTGGCTGTCCAGTTCACTCTTCTGGCTCTGCAGCTCTGCCTTCTCAGCCTCCAGACCGGCCTTCTGCTCTTCCAGTGCGGCCTTATCGTCCTCCAGCCCCTGCTTGGCGGACTTCATGTTGTTCATGATCTCGGTGTCCTTGATGGAGATATCCTGCATCACCTCGTTAAAGGTAAGCAGCTCGTACAGGTCGTTCACCGCGCTGAGCATGGCCACACTGCCGCCGTCCCGCAGCTCCTGCATGGCAGCCATGTGCTTTTTGAAATCATCCCACTGACCGTCGATCTCGTTCTGCTTTTCCTCGATCTGGGTCTGCTTGTCCGTGATCTGGGTCTGCATCACGCCGATCTGCTGTTCCTTCTCGCCGATGCTGTTCTGCACTGCGGCGATCTGACCGCCCAGCACGCTGATCTGATCCTGCAGAACGGTGACCCGTTCCTTCAGCTCGCTTTCCAGCGCCTTGGCGGCGGACTCCTTCTTTTTGGCGTCCGAAAGCTCCTTTTTGTGCTGGTTGATAGACTGGGAAAGCTTATCCAGCTTGCTCTGCAGGCTGGCCATGCTGGTGCTATTGGTAGCTGCCGAGGCCGGGTACACCGTGGCTGTCAGCAGCAGGCAGACACAGGCCAGCCCAAGGCTGACCACACGGATCAGCTTGCTGCGGGGGCTTTCCGGCCGGGCGTGCCGGGCGGTATAAGGGCCTGTGAGCCGGAAGGGCTTTGCGTGCATCGCTTTACTCATAAAACGCGGCTCCTTTCGGTCACACATTCAGATGTTTGCGGATAGAGAACATACTGCCCACGCCGCCTACGATAGCGCCGCTGAGCAGGCTTGTTACCACGATGGTCGGCAGCACATTTGCCACCGGCACCAGTGCGCGGCCCATGAGCATCTGCCAGATGCCGCCCAGACCACCGGCAGCGTTGACCACATAGGTGTAACAGCCAAGGCTGACCGCTGCGGTCAGGATACCGGAGATCAGACCCATGGTCAGGCCCTCCACAAAGAAAGGCAGGGTGACCATGCGGTTGGTGGCACCCACATACTTCATGATCTCGATCTCGCGGCGGCGGGCAAAAACGCTCAGACGGATGGTGCTGCCCACCGTGATGATGCTGACCACCATCAGCACCAGCACGATCATGCGGCCGCCCTTGGTGACCGCCTTCTGGACCTCCACAAAGATATTGGTCATCTCCACCGGGGCGGTAACGCTGATAACGCCCGGAATGGCCTGCATCTTCACGCTCATGCGCTCCATCTGGGTCAGGTCGCTCAGGGTGACCCGGTAGTTGGCCTTAAAGGGGTTGTCGGTCTCAAATTCATCCCACAGGGAGGAATAATCCTGCATATAGCCGCGGTAGGTGTCGAGCACATCCTGCTTGGAAACGTACTGCACCCCGCTGACCCCCGGCATAGCCGAAAGGGTCTCGCCTACCTGCGCGGCGGTGGCATCATCACATTCGGGGTCCAGATAGACGACTGTCTCGTTCTGGCTTCCCAGATAGGCCACCATGCTGCCCACATTCACCTCGGCCAAGCTGGCAAAGATGTTCAAGGTCATACACACGCTCAGGGAAGCGATGCAGGCAATGGTCATGGCCCAGTGCTTGCCCAAGTTGCGCACACCGCGCCGGGTAAGGAAAAAGAAGGTAGAGGGACGCATCATACGGCAGCCACCTCCTTTTTGGCAGCGGACGCATCGTCCGCATCAAAGGCGGCAACATCCAGCGAAAGATCGTCCTCGGCACTTCCGCCCGAGCTGGTAATAAAGAGCGCATAGCCGTCCTCGCGACAGCGCTTTTCCAGGCTCCCGGCGAGCGACGCAAAAAAGCGGCTCTCGATGTTGGGGACGATAAGGCCCAAGGTGCGTGACTCGCGCATGACCAGGCTGCGCGCAATCTGATTGGGGACATAGTGGTTGCGTACCGCAACCTCCTTGATGAGTTTGCGGTTTTCTTCCGAGATGCGACAGGGCCGATTGTTAAGAACAAGCGAGACCGACGAGGGGGAAAGCCCCACCTCCTGGGCAATCTGCTTGAGAGTAACCTTGTTGCCCATCTCGCTCCTTCCGAGTATTCGCGCAATCTCTTGAAAGTATAGCGACCGTCCCTCTACCTCGATGATAAACACTTTACCAATCCGGTAAACGG
>OIYF01000667.1_pt1 | contig 11841 bp, 8 predicted proteins | sample 1587971 | NCBI WGS metagenome assembly OIYF01 (sample SAMN03283248) | human gut metagenome | biome: human-associated habitat; material: feces | host: Homo sapiens | place: Peru | collected 2012 | reverse complement strand
CTTCTACCTTAGCCTGATCTTCATCTAGACCCTGTGACTGATAATAAGCAATCAGATCCATCATCTTCTTATAATCATGTGGAATGATCTTCTTAAACTTACCAATATATGTCTTGAAATCATCTAAGAACATCTTGGCTTTCTCTGAACCAGTATACTTATAATGATTTTCAATTAATTCTCTTACTGTCTTAATATCATATGGTTTATTGACTTCAGAATATTCTACAAGTGCACCGTTTAATTTTTCATATAAATCATTATTTGGATCATAGATATATGCAATACCACCACTCATACCAGCAGCAACGTTTCTACCTGTTTCACCTAAAATAACAACTAAACCACCTGTCATATATTCTAATGCATGGTCACCGACACCTTCTACAACAGCCTTAGCACCAGAGTTTCTTACACAGAAACGTTCCCCAGCTACACCATTGATATAAGCTTCACCACTTGTTGCACCATATAAAGCAACGTTACCAATAATAATATTGTCTTCTGCTTTGAATGTAGCTTCATGTGGTGTCTTCACAATAATCTTACCACCTGACAAACCTTTACCTAAGTAGTCATTAGAATCACCTGTTAACTCAAGAGTGAGCCCTTTAGGAATAAAGGCACCAAAGCTCTGACCACCAGCACCAAATGCACGCACTGTAATAAAGTCATCTTCCACAAAATTACCTAAATTCTTAGTAATATGAGAACCAAGAATAGTACCAAATGAACGGTCTGTATTAGAGACTTCTACAGAAACTTCTGTCTTTTTATGAGATTTTGAAGCTTGTTCTAGAGTCTTTAGTAATACCTTTGTATCAAGTACTTCATTTAATTTAAAGTCATATACATGAGCTGGATTAAAGCAGTTATGTGCATCATTCGCATATGTGCTATCTAAGATCTTAGATAAGTCCATATGATACTGATCCGCAATATCCTTCTTCTTTAATAAGTCTGTATGACCAACCATTTCATCGATTGTTCTAAATCCTAGCTGTGCCATATATTCACGCATTTCTTCTGCGACAAACTTCATGAAGTTCACTACATATTCAGGTTTACCTGTAAATCTCTTACGTAAGATAGGGTTCTGAGTCGCAACACCTACAGGACATGTATCTAAGTTACATACACGCATCATAACGCATCCCATAGTAATAAGTGGTGCTGTCGCAAAACCATATTCTTCTGCACCAAGTAAGCATGCAATCGCAAGATCTCTACCAGTTAATAATTTACCATCTGTTTCAATCACAACACGATCTCTTAAATCATTCATGATTAATGTCTGATGTGCTTCTGCAAGACCTAATTCCCAAGGAAGACCTGCACTATAAACTGAGTTTCTAGGTGCTGCACCAGTACCACCATCATAACCAGAAATAAGAATAACCTGAGCACCTGCTTTCGCAACACCTGATGCAACAGTACCAACACCTGCTTCAGATACAAGCTTAACACTAATACGTGCTTCTTCATTCGCATTCTTTAAGTCATAGATCAACTGTGCTAAGTCTTCAATAGAATAAATATCATGATGAGGAGGTGGTGAAATAAGTGATACACCTGGAGTACTATGACGTGTCTTCGCAATCCAAGGATAAACCTTACCAGCAGGTAAGTGTCCACCCTCACCTGGTTTTGCACCTTGAGCCATCTTGATCTGAATTTCATTGGCAGAACATAAGTATTCACTTGTTACACCAAAACGACCACTGGCTACCTGTTTAATAGCTGAACATGCAGAATCACCATTCGGACGAGTCACAAAACGTTCTGCATCTTCTCCACCTTCACCTGAGTTACTCTTACCATGTAATCTATTCATTGCGATAGCCATTGTTTCATGGGCTTCTTTAGAAATAGAACCATAACTCATAGCACCTGTCTTAAAACGTTTCACAATGTTTTCTACAGGTTCTACCTCTTCTAGAGGAATAGGTTTTCTCTTACTGAAGTCGAAATCTAATAAACCACGTAAGTTAATACCTTCTTCTTCCTGAGTAATAGTTTCAGAGAATTCTTTAAATAACTTATAATCACCTAAACGGCTTGCCTGCTGTAATAAGTGGATAGTCTTAGGGTTATAAAGATGTTTTTCTTTATGACTTCTTTCTTTATGGAATCCTCCAGAATCAAGTGTAGGATTCACATCATATCCAAGAGGATCAAAAGCCTGATTATGTAATGCATTTGTATCAGCTTCAATATCCTTTAAAGTAATACCTTCTACTCTACTTACTGTATGAGGGAAGTATGTATCAATCACTTCTTTAGAAATACCAATGGCTTCAAAGTTCTGAGAACCACGATAAGACTGTAAAGTAGAAATACCCATCTTAGACGCAATCTTGACAATACCAGAAAGTACTGCATGATTATAATCTTCTACTGCAGCATAGTAATCCTTTTCTAATAAACCTTCTTCTACAGCCTGATGAATTGTATCCTGAACAAGATAAGCATTAATAGCACTTGCACCATAACCAAGTAGTGTTGCGAAATGATGCACTTCTCTTGTTTCACCAGATTCAATAATTAAAGCCATCTTCATTCTCTTCTTAGTACGTACTAAATAAGAGTTCACACTTGCAACTGCAAGTAATGCAGGAATAGCACAATGGTTATCATCTACACCACGGTCTGAAAGAATAATAATATTTGCACCACGATGATAAGCTTTATCTACTTCAATAAAGAGGTGGTCTAAAGCCTTTTTAAGTGATGTATTCTTATAATAAAGTGTAGAAATAGTTTCACTTTCAAAATCATCTGTATGGAGATGTTTTAACTTAAGAATATCTGTATTCGTAAGAATAGGGTTATGAATATGTAATAAACGACAGTTATCAGGTGAATCATTTAAGATATTTCCTTCAGTACCAATATCTAATGAAGTAGATGTTACAATCTCTTCACGAATAGAATCGATAGGAGGGTTAGTGACCTGTGCAAATAACTGTTTAAAGTAATTAAAGAGTGGCTGATGCATAGTACTCATTGCCGCAAGAGGTGCATCATTACCCATAGCGATAATTGGTTCACTGCCATTCATTGCCATTGGGATAATATAATCCTTAATATCTTCATACTTATAACCAAAAGCAGTCTGTAAAGTTTCTAGCTTTTCATCACTGATGACCTCTACTCTTTCATTAGGAATCTTTAAATCCTTTAAGTATGTGAGGTGTGAATCAAGCCATTCACCATAAGGTTCCTTTTGTGCATAATAGTTCTTTAACTCTTCATCATTAATAAGAACACCCTTCTTAGTATCTACAAGAAGCATCTTACCAGGACGTAAACGATCCTTAACCACAATATCTTCTGTAGGGATTTCTAAAGAACCGACTTCAGAAGATAAGATGAGATAAGAGTCTTTAGTAATATAATAACGAGAAGGTCTTAAACCATTTCTATCAAGCACAGCACCCATTAATTCACCATCAGAGAATAAAATAGAGGCTGGACCATCCCAAGGTTCCATAACTGTTGCATTATAAGCATAGAAATCCTTCTTCTTTTTAGACATAGAAGGATTGTTTTCCCATGGTTCTGGAATACACATCATAACAGCACGAGGAAGTTCCATACCACTCATAACTAAGAATTCTAATGTGTTATCTAACATCGCAGAATCTGAACCATTTACATCTACAACAGGGAATACCTTTTCTGTATCTAATACATCACATTTCATGTTTTCTTCACGAGAAAGCATGTTATTCGCATTACCTCTAATTGTATTAATTTCACCATTGTGGACAATAAAGCGGTTTGGATGTGCTCTTTGCCATGATGGATTTGTATTAGTAGAGAAACGAGAATGCACTAATGCGATCGCACTCTTATAATCATCATCCTGTAAGTCCTGGAAGAAGCTTCTAAGCTGTCCTACAAGGAACATACCTTTATATACAATAGTACGGCTAGATAATGAACATACATATGTATTTTCATTACTCTGTTCAAAAATTCTTCTTGCTTGATAAAGAAGACGGTCAAAAGGAAGACCTGCTTCACAATCATCAGGTTTCTTTACAAATCCCTGCATAATATAAGGCATCGCTTCAATCGCTTTAGTACCTAATACTTCTTTATGTGTTTCTACCTTTCTCCATCCAAGGAAAGTCATACCTTCCTTAGTAATAATCTTTTCAAACATAGTCATTGCCTGATGTCTTTCTAGTTCATTCATAGGGAAGAAGAACTGACCAACACCATAATGACCTTCCTTAGGTAACTGGAAATCCTTAATACTCTTCTTAAAGAATGTATAAGGGACCTGAGTTAAAATACCAACACCGTCCCCTGTTTCACCCTTTGCGTCTTTACCAGCTCTATGCTCTAACTGTTCTACAATCTTTAACGCATTTGATACTGTCATATGCGTTTTTACACCTTTGATATTAACAACTGCACCAATACCACAGTTATCATGTTCAAAAGATGAATCATATAAACCTTTGTTCATGCACACACCTCCTATATAAGTGAACCTATAGTACAAAATATTTTTATCATTGTAAAGAAAAATTGTTATAAAAGTGATAAAACTTTCATGTATTTATGATTAAACGAAAATATGTACATTATAACTTATATTAAACGAAATATAGGATAAAAAAGAAAGCCTTTACGGCTTTCGGTTTCTCATTTCTTCTTGTATATGCTTAATACGATGATACATACCTGGATGATTATAAGAAGTATATTCGATAAAGTCGGCAGGATAGACATCTATCAGTTCATCACTGGAAATACGCTTAAATGTCGCAATCAATTCTTCTCCATAACCATTATGTACTGCCTGATCATCTGCTTCATACTCTTCTCTTCTTGATACATAATTCATATAAAAAGAACATATATACATAATAGGCGTAATCATCACACCTAAACATGTAAAGATCACATCATAGTTCATATGAATCAGTCCAAAGCTTTCTAATACTCTTTGAGATAAGACAATACATAACTCTCCATGGGGAATCAAATATACAACAACTATAAATAGAATACATAACACAATATATTTCATATAGTTAAAGATATTCTTTTTATGTTTGAGATGTCCTATTTCATGAGAGAGGACTGCAAGTAGTTCTCCTTCAGAATTCTCATCAAGAAAGTTATCTGCAATTCCAAATTCCTTATACCACAACATCTTTAATAAGAAGGCATTCTTACCAGTGGATTTCTTCGATTCATTATATACCTTAATATGTTTCACTTTCTTAGGACAATCCTTCATCAGTTCTTCTATTTTATGTCTTAGTTCATTGTCTTCTAATTCAGTAAATGTATATTGAATTCTTAAATACACATAACTGATACTTAAGACAATTAAATAAAGAATAAAACTAACACCTAGAAGTCCTAAACATAACACCAAAGATTGTGTATAAGTAATGGAAAAGTGATTTGTCCATTCGTCAATATGTTCAAGAATATAAAGACAAGGTAGATAAAGGATGAAAGAAAGAACTAAGTCTAGTACTGTTTCTACAACTTCATCTTTTATAAACACGCTTATTGTCTTTTTATTCTTGCCATACTTCTCTTCTATTTTAAATGTAGCATAATAATCAAAGCATATACTTACAACTCTATTGATCAAAGAGATACTAAGCACTGTCACAAAGAAACGTGTATACACATTTAAAGGAAGTGTATCTATATAAGATAAGAAAGGGGAAAACAAATAGAATATATACACTAATACTGTGAATAACCTATTACATAGCTTCATATGATCATAATCCTTCTCATAACTTAAGAAAGATTCATAACGCTCTTGATCATATATATCACTTACTTCAATAGGTAATGGTTTCTTTCTCTGTCTATTCTTTATATCATCTAATATAAATCGATATCCTGTCTGTATCATAATAATGATAAAAATCAACCATTTCATACTAAAAATCTCCTTTGCTAATTACTGAAATTAAAAAATATATAAAAATCATTGGTATTAATATTGAAATGCAAGCGCATACGTACTATAATAGCCATAGAATCTAGAATGCAAATAAAAATGACTGCTTGAAGTGCAGAAGGACAAAATATTATAAAACCATTTCTCAATTAATGCCTATCAACTTATTGTCATTCCTAAATACTGCGAATATATAATCCGGATTGTTCCTCACTGCATGTTGCCTCTAGATAAGAAAAAGAACCCTGCGAGGTTCTTTTTTTCTTAATCTACATTAGAGGCATAGAAATGAGTTGTCTTATAGTTATACACAATACGAGACACATTAAATAACTGTCCATTAGAAAGATGCACATAGTCTTCTACTTCTAATGCAGGACTACCTTCTTCTAATCCTAGAATAGCGGCTTCCTGTGCACTTAACTTTTTAACATGGAAATACTTATCCGCAAAACCAATATTTAACTTTAAATCATTCTTAATATAAGTATAGATTGACTGACTCGCAATACGACGATCAAGTGAAGGAATAAGATCCTTATTGTAGTATGTGTACTCAATAGCCATTGGTACACCATCCATCTTTCTAATTCTTTCAATATAATAGATAGGTGTAGTGAGTTCACATTGCATACGTTTAGCAAGTTCTTCTCCAGCCATCATAATATGGAATCCCTTCACTTCAGTTGTAATATTATGACGAGGGGCATTCTCTGTAATACCACGAGATCCATTCATCCATAAAGAATCATCATCTCTTGTATGACGTACAAAAACACCACTTCCCTGAATAGAGAATAAAGTACCTTGTTTCTTTAATGTACGAATCGCATTTCTAATTGTATTTCTACTTACCTGATACTGTTCAATTAACTGATCTTCTGTTGGTAGCTTATCAGTATATTCATTATTTTCTATTTTGTGGATAATATCTTCCACTACTTCTTGATATTTTGACATTTTTTCATCACCGCCCACATATTAACATAACCTAACTTTTTGGTCTAGTGTGAAAATAGTGATATAATGCATTTTGAGGTGAAAAAGTATGAATTTTACACAAATTAAGATGATTATTTGTGATATGGACGGTACTTTGTTGGATAATCAGAAGAATTTACCTCCACATTTTAATCAAATATATAAGGAATTGTATGATAGAAATATCATTTTTGCGATTTCATCTGGAAGACAGATGGGAGAAGTGAGAAAGTATTTTGAAGGCAATAAAACTATTTACCTTATGGCTGAAAATGGCGGCTATATACAACATAACGGAGATACACTCCTTGCAGATTATATGAATAAGGAAGATGTGTATAAGCTTACAAACTTTGTGTTTACGCTTAAAGGCATGGCTCCAATGTTAAGTGGTAAGAAGGCCATGTATGCATTCAATAAAGATAAGGAATTTATAAGTAAGCATACAAATCACTTTAGTATTACTTATGTAGATACAATAGAAGATATCGATGATGATATATTCAAGATTACAGTCTGCGATCCTATTGATCCAGTGAAGAACTGTTTGGAAGGACCTTTGTCTTGTATAAAAGGCTTTGAAGTGAAACCATCAGGAGACTGCTGGATTGATATTAATAAGAAGGGACAATCTAAAGCAGATAGTGTCGTCTTCTTACAAAAGACATTAAGTATATCAGAAGAAGAAACAATGGTCTTTGGAGATTCTGATAATGATCTATCGATGTTCACACATGCTTATTATAGTTTTGCGATGAAGAATGCAGATCACTTTATACAAAGTAAAGCACGTTTTGTGACTCAAGAAGATAATGATCATGATGGGGTTATGAAGACAATACAGAAGATGATTGAAAATGAAGATGGATTATTGATTAATATATAGAGGAGGAAATATAAAATGAAAAAGATCGGATTTATTGGTTTAGGTATCATGGGTTTACCTATGGCAGGTCATTTAATGGATGCAGGATATGAAATGCATATTTATGCAAGACATCCAGAAAAGGTGACTTCTTTAGTAGAGAAGGGGGCTACACTTCATTCTACTATTCATGATTGCGTGAAAGATGTAGATGCAGTCATGACTATTGTAGGTTTTCCACAGGATGTAGAAGAAGTTTATTTTAATGACAACAACATTCTAGATTCAGTAAAAGAAGGTACATATCTTATTGATATGACGACGACATCACCTACACTTGATCAAAGAATATATGAAGAAGGTAAAAAGAGAAATCTCCATGTATTAGATGCACCAGTCACTGGTGGAGATACAGGCGCAAAGAATGCGACTCTTTCTATTCTTGTAGGAGGAGACAAAGAAGATTATGAAGCATGTCTTCCTTTATTTGAAGCGATGGGTACTAATATTAATTATCAGGGTCCTAGTGGCTCAGGACAACATGCCAAGATGGCCAATCAGATCATGATTGCAGGCGCATTATCTGGTGTATGTGAAGCACTCACTTATGCGTCTAGTAAAGGTTTAGACTTGGATGTTTTATTAAAGTCTGTTTCTACTGGTGCGGCAGGAAGTCATCAGTTAGATGCATTTGGTCCTAAGATCTTAAAAGATGATTATCAGCCAGGATTCTTTATGAAACATTTTATTAAAGATATGAAGCTCGCAGATGAAGAAGCCAAAGAATCAGACATTACACTTAATGTATTAGAAACAGTATTAAGAAACTATCAGGAATTAGAAAAAGAAGGCTATGGTGACTTAGGTACACAAGCCTTAATCAAGTATTATAAAAAGCCCTAAGAGAGGGCTTTAAGCAACTCAGTCTTAGAAGCAGGGGTAAATCCCTGGATCATATCCTTTGATCCTCCACCTTTGCTTTTAAGGCTTTTTAATTGTGTTAATATATCCAATGCATTATTCGCAGAACCTATGACATAACGATAGCCTTTCTCATCATTTCCTACAAATACACCACCTGTACTATAAACATTGACGAGATGATTCGTTACTTCTCTTTGATTTACAGGTAAACAGTCTTCTACAAATAAATAAGCATGATCACATAAAGAAAGCATATGTTCTTTTTCTAATTGTGCATATTTGACTTCTAAAGCTGTTTTTTCTTCATACATCTTATTTACCTGTTTTACAAGTGTTTGATTGTTGGAAGAGAAGAGGTGATAAAGTGATTCAAGATGATCAAAGTCATCCTTGAAACGATGATAAGCACGTTCACCAAATAAGAATATAAAACGTGTACCCCTGGTTGTATGAATCACTTTGATAATCTTGAATACTCCTAATTCACCTGTTCTTTTTACATGAGGTGCACAACATGCACATATATCATAACCCTCTATCTCTACAATACGTACTTTTCCTTCAATCTCTTTCTTGGAACGATAAGAAATGCTCTTTAAATCATCAGGATAGAAACAATGAATCTCTTTATTCTCATAGATAGCCTGATTCACTTTTTCTTCTATTAAATCAATATCCTGAATATCACCATCATATTCTACTTGTCCTTCTTCACTATTTAGATGGAAACTCACATTATCATAACCATATAAGCTATGTACAATACCAGAAAGAAGATGTTCTCCTGTATGATTCTGCATAAAAGAATAACGTCTCTTCCAGTCAATATGACCTTCTATAATGTCTCCTATCTGTAAGTTATGCTTCTTGACATAGTGGATAATCAGATTATCTTTGATCTGTACATCCTTAACAGGAATATCATTAATAGTCCCTAGATCACATTCCTGACCACCTTCCTCAGGAAAGAAAAGTGTTTGATCAAGAATGATTTCATTCTTATTTACTTCTACTACTGTTGCCTTGAAATCTGTACTATAAGGCATTTCATCATATAATTTTATTGTTTTCATATACTTATCACCTTTATTATTCTAACATAAATACTTGACCGAGAGGTACTACCGAGTGTTAAAGTATTTTCATAATCTGTGAGTTATGAATTATAAACATTGATTTGTGTTAGAATAACACAGAAAAAGAAGGGAGAAATTATTGTGGATAAAAAGAAAACATCAGTCAATATGCTTGAAGGTTCAATATTTAAGAGTTTAGTTATCTTTATGATTCCAATTCTTATATCAAACATCTTCCAGCAATTCTATAACACAATGGACACAGCCATTGTAGGAAATACTTTAGGAATGACATCACTTTCTGCCATTGGTTCATGTGCAGCGGTCTATGACTTGTTAGTAGGTTTTGCGTTAGGTATTGGGAATGGTTTATCTATTGTCACTGCAAGAAGTTATGGTTCAGGAGATGAAGAACTCTTAAAGAAATCAGTTGCAGCGAGTTTTGTGATTGGTATTATATCTTCTATTGTGATTACTATTATTGCCTCTATTGGAATTAAACCATTACTTATTGCAATTAATGTATCACCAGACTTACTTAATGAAGCCTATAGCTATATTATTGTGATTGTTCAATTCCTAGTCGTTATGTTTGCCTATAACCTATGTGCAGGCTTATTACGTGCTATAGGGAACAGTTTAATGCCTTTGATCTTCTTAATTGTATCATCAATATTAATATGTTTTTCATCTCTCTTAAAACTGCCCTCATCTAATAGTTTTCCTAATCTTAATATTTTATATTCTAAATCCAAACTATTAAAATTTTTAAGTGAGAAACTTTTATCTTTGTAATTAAAATATTTTTTGTATTCTTCTAAACTATTATTTAATTCAATTATAGCAGGTTTAAAAAGTTTTTCTCTTTCTATTGCTAAAACTGATTGTCTTTTCATAAAGTTAATTTCAGTATCATTTAAGTTTAATCTTTGCTTATATACTAATTTATTTGTAGTAGATAAATAAGATGGTCTTTTTTCTATGAATCCTATATGAAAGTGATAATTGTTTCTATCAAGTTTAGAGTGTAAAGCAACAACCCAATCCAAATTTTTTTTAGGATCTACATAACCACATTTTTTTAAAAACATTGGCATAATTTTTGTTGTAAATTCTTCTTGGAATTTATCAATACCAATATTTTCATCTATATATGTTTTATCAAATGAAAGTACCATTAAGTTAATATTGCTATTATCAAAATATTTAGACCACAGGTAATTTTTTTTAATGGCTTCCTCATCGGTTGCAAATTTTCCATTAGATAGCATCATCATTTTTTCTCTAATCATATTATTGGCTTTCATTGAAGAAATATCTTTTGTTTCGCCTAACATATATTCAAAAAGATTCATATTTTTTTCTGTTAATGTTATATTGGCTTTTTTCTCATCTCTACTATAAGTAAAAAATCCATTTGTACCAAATAAGTATTGTTTAACTTCTTTGGCATAATGTGTTTTATCTTTACATTGTTTATATATTCTTTTACCATTAGCATCTTTACCTTTATAAAATCTATAATTATTATCTTTATTTTTTACTGCAAAATATGGATGGTCTATGAATATTATTTTAGGACTATTACTCATTTTTACCCTCACCTAGTAGGGTAATAAGATTATCTATTTTAGAAAGAATTTCTTCTTCTTTTGTATCTTTATATTTTAATTCTTCATATTTTAAAATACCTAAACTTAAAATATATTCCAAAGTTTGATAAGCATAAGGATTATCAATTTCTTTACTAATAATATCAATTTTGTCATTAAGACTTTTTTTAATTCTTACATATTTTTTTATAAACTTATCCATAACAGACACCAATTATTTCATAATTATAAAATTTATTTTTCTAAAGTTATCATAAAATTCTTGTAAAGTTTTATTATCTTTAGGATTAACATTTTCCCTTATACCCATACCAATATATATTTGTTCTTCTAAACTTTTAATGATATTAGATAACTGAACTATGACATCTAATTTTTTTGATACTTCTTTAAAATCTTCGTAAGAACTTTCATATTGAAAATAATTTTTTACAA
>OIYF01000660.1_pt1 | contig 11952 bp, 9 predicted proteins | sample 1587971 | NCBI WGS metagenome assembly OIYF01 (sample SAMN03283248) | human gut metagenome | biome: human-associated habitat; material: feces | host: Homo sapiens | place: Peru | collected 2012 | reverse complement strand
GCGCTTGATTGGGGCTTTACTGAAGGAAATCAATGATGATTGGATATCTAGAAAATATATCAACATGGATTTATAGCAACAAATAGCGGTGGATTAGATATTTTACAAGAAAGCTAAATTACACCAACAATATGGACTTGACTTTTAAAGGTGTATAATTTGCAAAAGATAGAATTATTTTGTTTATTCATGTTAGGAACTTGAGTTAGGTTTTGAGTTATGTTTACAAAAAAAAAGGTTTTAATTCAATTTTTTTTATCATTAGCAATAGGATTGATTTTTGCACTTCAACTATATCCTGTTTCCATTGTTCGTGGTGGCAATGAAAAGGTTTTTGGTTTATATGATGATGCAACAATAGAGCAGGAAATTAAATTTAAAAATGGTAAAGAAATTTACCTTCATGTGTTAAACAAGCTCTCTTCTGATGACCATTATTACCTAAATAATAATTCACAAATAAGGGTCACTATAGAACAAGGTACGAAATCAAAGACATATCCCATTGACCTTTCAGCAATAAGAACCGGATGGAGTTGGATTTTTTCTAATACTCAAATGTCTTTATTTGATGATGGTTTCGTAACAGTAAAATTTAGTACAATAAATGTTGATAAAGACCATAATATTGGCTTTTTATTTACATCTGGCAAACAAAAATACTCAATTGGCAATGTTAAATACAATGGAAAAACTGTTAGTAAAATGTTTTGCTACCTAGCATACGACAGTTTTTCATTCAATTCATTTTTTGTCGCTTCTATAATTGCATTTGTAGGTCTAAGTGTCTTAAGTTTATTGTTTGCACTTCGACATGCTTTGTATAGTAATTTCATTAAGTATTTCCCTATTTATGTGTATGTACTATTGTTGACATATAACTATTTTAGCGCGATATATTTGCATTACAGTGATATAGGAGAAGATGGTTGGATCTCTACACCTTGGTTAATAAGTTATTTTGATTACGGTTTTGTTCCTAAAGCTTTCCCTGGGACATTGCTTTCTGTATTTAAAGATCATATTTCGAAGCATACATTGTTTATTGTTTTCAATTTATCCTTTGTTTTTACAAATGTTTTATTATGTTATCTATTTAAAGTGATTATATCAAAAGTTCAAGAGGATAAATTATTACGTATAATTGTTAATTCTTTGCTAATTTTGTATATTTGCTCTCCTTTTTCATTTATTGGCTATGTAAACGCTTTAGGTAGATTAGACATCTTATGTGCAATGTTTTTTATAATCAACTTGATTACTTTATTGAGAATTAATAATCGTAAAGTACAGGCGGCTATTATTGTGATTTGTAGTTCTGCTGCAATTTTATGTCATCAGATGTATATATTTTGCTTGTATCCAGTGTTGTTTAGTATCTTGCTATATAGGGTTTGGGTACAGGCGGATAAATCGTCAATACTTCCTTTGGTAACGCATGTTGTTATTCCTGGTATCGTTGGGGTTGTTGTACAATTTTATGCAAAAATGAACTTGCCAATTGATGTTGTGATTGAACAATTGTCAAGCAATAATTCAGCTTTTGTGTTACGTTCAATGATTAATGCGGATTATTATCTAACAATCCATGAAAATTTATTTTGGTATGGTTATTTGGTTTCTCATGCTGTGCTAGTTCTGCCTCAGTTAATAATTTTGTTTTTTTTATTAAGCCCTATTATGTATGTATATTTTAAGGTAGCTAGTTGCATGGTTAATGTTGAGTCAAATCGATATAATAGAATTAAGCAACTTTTGATTTTGTTGATACCATTATTTGCTACTTCTCCTTGGATATATGTAATTTCAGATGTTGGTAGAATTATGTTATTGTTTGCTTTGGAATATACTGCGCTTTTAGTGGTGTTGCTCGTTTTAAATTGGAAAGAAATCAAGCCGGTTTTGCAACATTATTGGGGTGAAAAAGATGAGTATGAATTGCTTTGTGTTTTGTTGATTCTTGTTGTATATGAAAGCTTTTTTGAATTAATTTATGTACATTGTGGTCCATATATATATGCTTTTACTCATGAGGTAATGAATATTCTTGTAAGTTGCGATTAATTCAAGTTTCCCACTTGAATAACCACAACAATCCCAGTCCCCATGCTGATTAGGCGTTCTTTAAAAACACGTATTGATTTTTTCCAAGGGAAGGCCTCCTTGGCCATGACCTTGAGGATGTTTTAGATATACTGCGTCTGCTCCTGATACCAGTTACTTAGAAGGTTTTGGTTAGCTTTTGTCGAAACTAGCTTGACTTATACCGGTTGATATGATCATGTTAGTCTGTTCAAAGTTATCTATATCACTTCCAAACAGAGGGGTATTAGGGATGAAAGTTATGTAACACAAGGAGTCAACGTGCATAACTTTCTGTTTTTATCCACAGATATGCACGATGACTCATTTTTTCTTTAAGCATTTATCATTGGGTTAATTTAATGAAAAAGATTTGTTGTGATCTTGATGGCACTCTGGTTAACACAGACATGCTGTTGGAGTCGTTTTTATTCGCATGGAAAAATAATATTTTTATTCCTATATATTGCATTTACTGGTTGGTGAAGGGCGGAAAGGTACTTTTAAAATCAGAATTAGCACAAAGATTTGTGTTTGATCCCAATCTCCTTCCTTATAATCAAACCGTTGTTAACTATTTGATTGAACAAAAAGAGTTAGGGGCTGAAATTTTCTTAGTATCAGCAAGTGATGCTATGATTACTAAAAAAATTGAGAGTATTTTTCCCTTTTTTTCTCCATTTGAAAAAGATTCTTCTGTAAATATGGCTGGTTCTAACAAAGCTAAATTTTTAGTAAGCATTTTTGGGGAGAAAGGTTTTTCTTACATTGGCAATGCAACAATTGATTTAAATGTTTGGAAACACGCCGATGAAGTTATTTGCGTAAACTGTACTAGAAGTATTATAAAAAAGTCACTGAAATTGGTTGAAGATACAAAAAAACATATAGTGCTTTCTAAAAAATTAGAGATGCTAATGCGCATAAAAGCTGTTGCTTCAATGGCAAGGGTTCACCAATGGGTGAAAAATCTTTTGGTATTCACTCCTCTTTGTGCAGCTCATACTTTTCCAACTTGGGAACAACTTGGTTTAGTAGCTTTAAGTTTTATTTCTTTTAATTTTCTCGCAAGTTCAGTATATGTGTTGAATGACTTGCTTGATCTTGAAAATGATCGTAAACATCAAACTAAAAAAAATAGAGCTTTTGCATCTGGTAAAGTTTCTATTTTATCTGGATTCTTTTATCTTCCTTTGTTAATTGCCTTAAGTTATGGCATTGCGTCTTTTATTGGAATTGGTTTTGTTTGTGTTTTAACATGCTATCTTATTGTTACTCTCCTATATTCTTTTAAACTAAAGAAAGTTCCTATCCTTGATACGTTAACTTTATCTGTTTTGTATACGTCACGAATAGTAGCTGGCATGGTCGCAATTAACGTTTCAGTTTCTTTGTGGTTATTAACTTTTAGTATTTTCTTCTTTTTAGCTTTGGCGTTTGTAAAACGTTATGCTGAATTGAATAATATGATTAAAATGAATAAAACCAAAGCAAGTGGTAGAGGGTATGTTGCAGAAGACATTACGTTTGTAGGTCAAATAGGCTGTTCATTGGGGGTGGTTTCTGCTTTGATTTTCACTCTATATTTAAGTGAGCCGGCAATACAACAAACATTTACTAATATTTATGTAACGTACTTAAGTGTTCCAATATTATTATATTGGATTGCATTTGTGTTCTTTAATGCTCATCGTGGGTATATGCATGAAGATCCTGTTGTATTTGCTGTAAAAAATAAAATTAGTTTAGTAGCAGGATTGTTGTTTGCAACTACATTTTTCTTAGGAGGGGTTTGGTGATAAATAAGCATTCATGGGGAAATCTTGCTCCGTCTCTATGCAACAATATTAATATTTCAAATAGGAATGTTGATTTATTTGATTTGTGTAAAGCTAGTGAAAGTGTATTACCACGTGGTAATGGTAGAAGTTATGGCGACGTCTGCACTAATACAGGGCACACTTTACTTACAAACCTTTTTCTAAATAAGCTTATAGACTTTGACCCTGAAAACCAAACTGTGACAGTTGAAAGCGGGGTTATGCTAAAAGATCTGCAAAGATTTTTGGTAAAGCGTGGATTTATGTTACCTGTTACCCCTGGTACGCAATTAATTACTGTTGGTGGTGCAATAGCTAACGATGTTCATTGTAAAAATCATCATAAATACGGTACATTTGGAAACAATTTGGTTAGTTTCGTCTTAAAACGTACAGATGGTGAGGTGCTTAATTGTAGTTTAACAGAAAACGAAGGTTTTTTTAGAGCTACATTAGGTGGAATAGGTTTGACAGGGTTTATTACCCAGGCAACGCTAAAGTTAAGAACTGTTACTGGCCCAATGATCGATGCAGAAAATATTCCCTATAAAGATCTTAAAGAGTTCTTTGAGCTAGCTAAAGCCTCTGAAACTGAGTATGAGCATCATGTGTCATGGATTGATTGCATAACTGGTAATGGAGAACGTGGGGTTTTTATGAGAGGTAATAACGCCACAGAATCAAGTCCATATTCTGAGATTAATAGAAATATAGCAGTTCCAATGATGTCTCCTTTTTCTCTAGTGAATCAGCTCAGTTTATTTGGTTTTAATAAGCTATATTACTTTATGCAAACTTTGAAAAAAAAGCCTTTTAAAGTACATTACGAAAAGTTTTTTTACCCGTTGGATAATATTCTACAGTGGAATTACATATATGGACCTAGTGGCTTTTTTCAATATCAATTTGTTGTACCTATGGAACATGGTTATGATGCAGTCAAGGAAGTACAAAAAGAAATAGCAAGGTCAAAACAAGGATCATTCCTTGGTGTTCTAAAAACATTTGGGAAAGTAAAAAGCCTAGGCTATTTGAGTTTTCCTGAAGAAGGTTGGACCTATGCTCTTGATTTTCCAAATAGAGGAGTTGAAACAAACAAACTTCTTGATAGACTTGACTCAATTGTTAAGGAGGCTAAAGGACGATTATATTTAGCCAAAGATGCGAGACAACCTAGGTCTTTATTTGAACAAGGTTATGGAGATAATATTTCTGAATTTTTGAAATATAGAGATCCAAAAATTAGCTCAGATTTATCTAGAAGATTATTAGGCATCTAGAAAACAAGGAATCGTAGAATGAAGTATTTTGAAAAAGCGGTGATTATTGGGGCAACTTCTGCTATTGCTCATGAAGTTGCGCGTTTATTAGTACAAAATAACACAAGAAAGTTGATTTTAGTCGGAAGAAATAGTGAAAAACTAGAGCAAAATAAACTGGATTTAAAGGCATTAGCTTCACCTGTTGATTGTGAAATTGAAACTATAGTTCAGGATGATTTTTCAGATGTTTCACAAATAAACGAAACTGTGAATTCTTGTGTGCAAGGTACTAGTCCAAATTTAGTGTTTATCGCACATGGTTTTATGCCAGCACAGGAAGATTGTCAAAAAGACTTAGGCTTGACATCAGCAGCTTTAATTGTTAATGGTGTATCTCCTTGTTTATTTGCAGAGGCTTTTGCAGAAAGGTTGCAATATGAATCTAATTCTACTATAGCTGTTATAGGTTCAGTTGCTGGAGATAGAGGTCGTTTATCTAACTATGTCTATGGTGCTGGTAAAGGACTTATTGAAACATTTCTACAAGGTTTGATGCATAGATTTGGATTAAAAGGTCCTAAAATTAGCTTAATAAAACCAGGTCCAACTTTATCCCCTATGACAGCAGGTTTAGATGAAAAAAAACTTGCTTCTCCAAAGGATGTGGCTTCGACAATTTTAAAAGGTGTTAGCAAAGAGCAAAGGGTTATTTATGCCCCAAGGAAATGGAAGCTTATTATGATTGTGGTAAAGAATTTGCCGTATTTTATTTTTAATAAGCTTAAAATATGATTAAAAGTGCAACCTTTATTCCTTTATAAAATTAGGTTTGAATTTCTTTGAGTGCAATGCTTGTACTGTGCTAAATTATTAAATTATTTCACTTTACTATAGTTTGATTATTTACTACCCATGTGATTAACCAAGTTGATTTGGTTTTATGCTTGTTTCCAATTTCTAATCAAATTTGGTTCTTGGTATTATTGATTTCTATTGGGTAGTTTATATTTAGTATTAAGAATTCATGTAAAAATTTAATAACAATATCTAATGTTTATAGAACTAATTCAATGGAATTTATAAAAAAAATATTTACAAAAGAGTTGCTGTTATTCGTAGGTTGTGGTTCGATAAGCACTATTTGTAATATCACATCTAGAATGTTCTTTAGTATCTTTATGGAATTATATATTTCTATAATCTTGGCCTATATTATAGGAATGATTGTAGCTTTTTTACTCTTTAAATATTTTGTTTTTAATTCCAATACCGGATCAAATAACAGTAAGTACCAAAATGAAATTTTTAAATTCGTGCTTGTTAATATGTATGGTCTTATTCAAACAATTGTTTTTTCGTATTTATTCTGTTACGTAATTACTTGGCTAGCAATGCAATTAGGTTATGTGAATTTAGATAAGTTTATTGTTGAAAGCATTTCGCATATTTCTGCATTAGGTTTATTAACAATCACTTCTTTTTGGATGCATAAAAAATTTACATTTAAAAAAGAAAGTTTGTGAGGTATACAGCTTAGATTTAATTCGGCAAAACTACTTTTGTTATAAAAATGAATTTTAGAGAAAATTGGACATGGGTAAAAAGCAGAAAGTATTGCTGCATTAGGAGCAAAGGAATAGGATTGTCCGTTGTTTACTACTTTACGGAAGAGGTTATAAACTCAATTTTCCCACTTGAGAAACGTACACAAACCTAGCACCTAAGCGGTCTAGACGTTCTTTAAAAACATGTATTGATTTTGAATGGAAATTTTATGGAAGTGAAGATTCGAAGGTGTTAAATACGCTTTAACCCTTTGAATATAAGGGCTTAAATGTGTTAAAAGGTATAAATAAGGTGCCGGATCAGCAATTTATTATTCCAATTTTAGAACCTGAAATAAGTTTGCCTACGCACTTAGTAGAACTGGGAAGGTGGTATGGACGTTTGTTTTGTTTTTATAGGTGTAAAGATAATAGAAATTGCAGGTGCGCATAAGAAGGAATGATTCTAATTTGTATGGATTTGCAAGCATAGGAATGTCTCATAGATACCTTAGTAACATATCTGGTGTAACGAAGAAAAATAAAGAATGCAACCTTGAAAGTCGTATTCTTACAAGTGTTTTGGTGATTTTTTAAACTTGTGAAAAGATGGTGTTATCTATAAACGCAAAGTTTAAGGAATGTATACCACTAATGCCATTGAGTCTGTAAACTTAAGCCTTAGAAATGTTACCAAAAAAGGTATGTTTGAAAATCATAATGCCGTTTTTAAAGTGTTCTTTTTGAGAATTACAGTCGAGCTAGATAAAAAATGTAATAACAGTAGACTAAGAAATTGGCCTAAAGCATTAAACCAGCTATCCTGTTTAGAGGAGACTTGTGATAGGATAGCTAGGTTTGTTAAATAACCAATCAAAGGTTATTTAGTATGAGAAATGGGTTTACACACTTTTACGTTCACTCTCTCTTGTTTTGTTTTTTCTCCCTGCAATGTATACATGGCTTAATTGTATTGGTTCCTTAGATGTTCTTTAATTATTTTGAATTATTTGTGAAATCGTCTGGAGTTAGATGGAAATTTATGCGCTATGTTGTTAGTGGTGGCATAGGCACAATTATTACATTGTTATCCATTGGGATCTTTAACATTCTATTATCTAATCTTTGGCTAGCAAACTCTATCAGTTATATGTTAGGTTTTGTAACAAGCTTATTTGTTCATTGTTTTTTTACTTTTCAGAAAAAATTATCATTAAACTTTGTAGCTAGATACGTCTGTATTTTCTTTTTAAGCTATTTGTTAAATCTATTAATAATACATATAATCATTCATTTTTGGCCAAATTACCAATTGTTTTCCCAATATGTTGGATGGGTTTCGTTTGTTGTCATAGGGTTGGCGAGATTTTTGTGGTTGAATATTTTTCTCGGTAATTGTTCAACTTACAAAAGTTAATGTTATTTGTTTTTTAGAGTTAACCCTACATAGTTTGTGTAAATTGTTCTGTGTTATTGAGTTTCAGCGATGAATATTCTAGTGCGGTGAAACCGCAGTTCCGGAACATTGGAAACCACCTAATGCTAGTTTACTCGCGTAAGCTTTTATCCAAGCCGTATACCTCACGCATTGACACATCTTTTGATGGGTCAATGCTTTGGATGTTAATCATATATGCATTATGCACAATTCTCTCCAGGATTTCATCAGCCAAAGGGCTAGATGCTCCCAAGCTGATCATACCATCCTTCTTTCTGATACTGTGAGCAAAAGGGGGTAGAATATTTCTTACGTCTTCTGTGAAGCAGTTCGAAGATATCCTTCCGCTCATTATCGTTTGGTTTCAAGAGAAGCCATTCTTCAATGATAAGAAGAAGTGGATTGGCATACTTAGTCATGACCTTTTTGTATGTACCTTCATTCCTGGGCATTTCTAGATCAATCAGCAGATTTGTGAGTCGTGCATACTTTGACACCGGAATGTTGTTTTCCTTTAAATCGGAACTGCGGTTTCCATAGTCCGGACAGACGGTGTAATCAGCCCCGGATTACTCAAGCGAATAATCTAATGAGCAATCGTAGTTGTAAGTTAAATTCCATTCTAGAGTGAGCAACTGCTTGACACTAACCGCACGCCGTTTACAGCGAAAAACTTACGCCGTTATAGCGAAATTTGCAGGATCTTTAGTAGTGGTTTATTAGTGATGATTTAAATCTTACTAAATTTTCCTTACCACATCAATTTTTTTTGCCTCGAGATTGGTCTAATTTTTATCGAATCCACATGTTTTTACACAGACCCTAAAAAACTCTTATCAACTTTTTCATAAATTGTTTTAAAAGTTAATAGGAGTTTAGATGTGGTAGGTATCAGTAGCATTTAAACTACTTTATCAATTACCCACAATGAATTTCTATAACGTGAAGTTGAAGACAAAATTTTATAAATCCATAGCAAAAGCAAAGAAAAACAGAAATCAGCAATAGCCAATAGAGTCTTCGCTGTTTTATTATTAATTCATTAATTTTGTGCTTATCATTTTTCCAATCGCTTTGCAATGCGCCGGGTATTTTACCTTTGACTTCAAATTTCTCTACATCATCTGCTATATTATCTAACATTTGTTTTTGATAACTTAACCCTAAGTAACACATTACACAGTAAAAGCACAGTGCAATATATACTAGCCAGTTATCACCAGATTTTAGAGCGGTTGGAATAGCTGTTAAAAATGGTAAACCTAAGAACTGGGGTAATATTTTGCTAATACTATCGTTTACTTTTGCTATAAATTTCTCGCTATTTTCTGTGAGTTTTTTCACAAACTTCTCATAGCTGAAATTTTCCATATAGAGTGCATATTGCTTTTGTATTGCTTTATCAATTTGCTCAATTTGGTATAGAACGTCAATAATTGTCGCATCAGGTTGCAATGTGTCAGAAAAAACAAATGCTAAAATAGATTTTTTCGCATCAATATGAGAACTGGTGTTTTCATCATTTAGCCAATTGCTAAATCCTTGTAGAATTTGAATTTGTTTATCAGTTAATGCTTTTAAAGATTGACTAAACGCCTCTACTTGTTGGTTTATTGCAATGGAAAGCTCAAAGTTTTTTTTACTAAAAAATACTAATTTTTTATTTACATTATCCACATAGGCTGCCATTGAATTTAACTGTTGAATAAATTGTTTTACCTGTTCATAGTAATGGTAATAATTAGGTTTTTCAGCATCAGCTGAAGATACTTTGTCTGCTTTGATAAAATACTCAGATTGACTAATAGGCGAATGTAGTTGCCCCATATCGCCTTTAATAAATGCTTCAAAATTATCAAATAATCGCCCCAATTTAAATTGGGGTTGTCTCAATACCAGCTCAATGGTTTCACCAACACTAACTGTCTCTGATAATATTTCAATGGCGGTTTCTTCTTCTGCTGCCAATCTCTCCAATAATGTATAATCTTCTTCTGAATTTGAGCAAAACATCGCCTTATCCGAGTTCTCAATAAACTTGGATTGACGGTAAATTTTAACTAAATCAGAAAAGGTTATTGTCATTATTGAAATGCACCAAGCAAGCTATCTGTTGGATTATTGATAATGATCTTACCATCAATAAGGGTGATTTCGCTATATAAAACTGCAGTGCGATCGAAACTTAAACACCAATGTTTTGTTTTTCCTTTAAAGGTTGAAAGTTTTTTTAGTGAGCGTTTGTCAGGAGTAAATCCATCGGATACTCCTGCTTCGGCATCTGAGAGTTTATCTTTTAATTCTTGAGGATTTTCAGACCAGACGCGATTTGCAAAGGTTTCAGTAGAGAATGGCTCTTCATTGTCGCTTATTTCGTAGAGATATTCTTGGGCTCTTTCGAAGAAGGCTGTTTTCTGTTCAACATCTAGCCCTTGCTGATTTGCAAATTCTTCTAAATGCTCAACCAACTTTTTCGTTTCTTGTTGTGCTTCTAAGATATCGTTACACCCTAGAAAGAGCTTAAAATATTGAGCAATGTCGCCTTGCCCTTTTAAGAAACTAATATAGCGTTTTTCACCAGCTTGCCAGGATGTTAAGTTAATTCGTCCTGCATATTTTAAATGCTCAAGAGCTAATACTTCCTCTTCCTCTAGCTGCCAGTCAGTGGTGGAGAAGGCTTTTTTTTCAGACAGAATAGCAATCAAGAGATACTCACTGCGGTTTTCTTCAAAGTGGATGATAAATACTTTTCCACCGGTTGCCAGAGGTTGATCTTGGATACGATTCGATAATGTATTCATCATTCTTTTTGTTGCGGCATAGAAATTTTGGTCATTGAGATAGTCTCGCACAATTTTTGGCATAGGATAGCTATCTTCATCGCTATCAAACTGACCAAACCCTTTTCCTGCTTTGCCAGAATAAGCTTCGGTTAATTTGTTTAAAAAGTTTAGATGTACCTCAGTTGGAGTAATTTCTGTTGGGCTAGGATCAATGTCCGTGCTGCCTTGTACTTCTTTGTTTAAAATATGATAAATAATATGTTTAATCATTTTTCATTCCTTAATAAAAATCATTGCTGTTCTGCTGTTTTTAGCCGCATGAAAAGCCATAGCATGCCACCGATGTAGGTTATCATGAAGTTGATCCGAGATTATCAGAGTAGATGATCTCGAATTAGATGATCTTTTTAACTTTCGCTATTTAAAAGCTTAAGTTCTGTTTTTATAGATTACCGTGATCATTGTCTCATTATCCTATCGGATCTTACCGTCAGATCTGAGATTATCAAGGGATCTGGATTGTTCTCCTCTAAGAAGCTAATAGAGAGCTTAGTAAAGCTGATAACCATCAGATTAAAGCACTGTTTTAAAGTAACTTTTTTTCTTTGCTTCTTTCTTTTTTTGGAGCAAAAATCAACTAGAGGCAGCCGCTAGCAAGTTGCCTCTAGTTGATGGTTGTAGCTACTACTCCTATTTACTGTTAGGTAGTGTCAGTGAGGTTCGTAATGACTTACCCTCTAATACCAAGTCAAAGTTGTTGTTAGCAAGGCGTTCAACGATAGCTTCAGCTATTGTTGTTCCTCCTAAGTCTTTAACCCATTGCTTAGGACTCTTTTGAGAAGTAACAATAACTGACTTATAAGCGAGAGAGGTAAATACAATAATACAATCATGACATTAGGATGGGGATATGGTATTAAAGCCCTATATTTTCGTGCGTAACTGTTCAGGTTCAAAAATAGCATATGACAAGTATTTATCACTGGTATAAAATGGTTGCGTTGATAGTCTTGGCTCATTGTC
>OIYF01000658.1_pt1 | contig 11971 bp, 8 predicted proteins | sample 1587971 | NCBI WGS metagenome assembly OIYF01 (sample SAMN03283248) | human gut metagenome | biome: human-associated habitat; material: feces | host: Homo sapiens | place: Peru | collected 2012 | reverse complement strand
TTTTTTAAAAATGAATGTATAAAGTTTATTCTTTTCTCATATCTTTGTATCCACCTCGTGCCCCGAGGTGGAAAAAACTATGCTATTTTATATATAAAATCTCTCTCTTTATAGTACAATATTTAACAATTGAATTGTAACGGCTGCAAAATTATATAAAATTTAGTTATTCACCAAATATTTCTTGCAAAAAGTTGCATTTTTAACCATTAAACTCACAAAAGTCTTTAAAAATACCATTTTTACTTATTATTTATAAGCACATTTTGTCATTTCTGTGGTATTAGATAGCATTCTTTAACTTATTATGTCGGGATGAGCCTCGCTCGGCTCATAACTTCTATTCATAATTGGATTACGCAAATACCCTTCACCCTTCAACTATCCTTCGGAATCCCCTGTGTTTATCGGGGGGCAGAGGGAGAAGGGTGCAAATCAACCCTTCATCACCCTTCATCTTTTTGCCATTTTCAGATTTCGGTTAACAACTGATAGAGTCGTGCTCATGCTTCTATTAAGCCCAGCCTGAGTCGTCTATTATGCCCAATCCGAGCCTTCTATTATGCCCAGTCCAGGTCTTCTATTAAGCCCCAGTTTAGGCTTCTATGATGCTTGCTATGGTTTCTATGGTTCCGCGCATTAATCTATACTTTCGCTTTCAGCAGTTTCATCTCCTCTGCCGTCAGCCCCGTCACATCCATGACTGTCGCTTCATCCATTCCCTTTGCCAGCATCTTCTTTGCAATCTCAAGACTTCGCTGGTTCATACCTTCTGCTCTTCCTTCTACTCTTCCTTCTGCTCTTCCTTCTGCTCTTCCTTCTTCCATACCCTCTTCTTTACCTTTCTGGTATCGGTCATCCAGAAGGGTTCTTTCAACGCTTACGGAATCCCAGAATTTGTCATAGGCTCTGAGTTCGGCATCAGTGAAGCCGGAAATCTCCAGTTCCTCTACGGCTTTTCCTATCTCCGGATCATTGAGCAGATCGGCAGTAATCTCCTTTGTATTGGAATTGATTTCCGTCAGGAAACGGAGCCACAAGACCATCATGCGCTTGTCGGCAATGGAATGAGGAGTGAACTTAGGGAGTTCAATGAAGGTAAAATGCAAGCCTTTAATTACCTTATTGCTGTCCTTGTCGTGCACGATACGATAGTTGTGGATGAAATCCGGAGTGTCATATTTAAAGGTGTCATTTATCAGATTGAGTGAATATGTAGGATATTGGGCAAAATATTTCACTTGTTTTATTACCGGATCCACATAGAGTTCTGATGTAAGGAATTGTACTCGTTGTGCGAAAAAGTTAGACCATTCCATTCGTATTACAACACATAATTTGTTGCCTTTGGTATCTGTACAGAGTATGTTTGCAATGGCATATCTGTAGCTGTTATTTTCGGGCACAAGTTCTGTTGGCAGATACTCTATCTCGTGTATCTGCTCCTCGTCGCTGAGTGGCAACAGGGCGTTCAGAAGGCTGATCAGTCTTGCAGGATGATTGCCGAATATCTTCTTGAACGTAAGGTCTGCCTTAGGGTCTAAGTACTTCATAACCATTAGTTTTAAAATCTATAACGCAAAGTTACGACTTTATCTTCATATCTGCAAGAAATTTTTGAAAATTATGAAGGGTGATGAAGGGTTGACTTGCACCCTTCACCCTCTGAAACCCCGATAAACACAGGGGATTTCAAGGAAAAGATGAAGGGTGAAGGGTATTTGCGTAATTGATTCTTTTTTAAAACGGATACAGACAAAATGCCTACTTGTGGCACAATAGTGTCCCTTCGAAGGGCACAAAAGTGTCCTTTGAATAGAATCCGTCGCTCCCACGTTGCTCAGTTACGCTCCCACGTTTCCCGCTTTCGCTCCCACGATTTTCTGTTTCGCTCCCACAAACGTCAGATGCGCTCAGAGAAAGCTACTCTGCTGCCGTGCCCATGGGGTGACAAACATTTATATATACTGCTCAAGTTTCGCAAGTTTTGCCCCACACGCGCTTCAGGGCGTATTGGGTAATTTCAGCCGTACAGTTCAAACGTTTTCAGGAGTTGATGGTTGGCATCGGCAAGTTGTGGGTCGAAGAGGCTCTTTATGTAAATCATGGTGGTGGAGGTGCTGGTGTGTCCCAAAGCCTTGGAGATAAGTCGTACATCAAGGTCGTGCTGATAGGCAATACTCGCCCAAGTGTGTCTCACCACATAGGAGGAAAGGGGCTGGCTGGCAGAGATGCGCTTCGACAGGCACGACAGGTTGTAGTTGTAACGGCGAAGCTGGTTTTGGTATTGCCCATGTGCCAATACTGCATCGGGAGAATTAATGATGGGAAAAACATACGGAGTATTGCTGTAAACCTCATACTTTCTGATAATCTCGTTCATACACGGTTCTATCGCCACCACTATCTCCTGCCCGGTTTTGTGGCGGGCATAGTGAAATCTTCCGTCTCTGATTTGTTCCTTTCGCAGATAGGCAATATCTACGAAAGGCATTCCCATGGCATAAAAACTGAAGAGGAATATGTCGCGGGCAAAAGCAAGCGATGGCTTGTCTTCGAGATTGAGGTGGCTCAGCCGCATGATGTCCTCTTCTTGTGCACTGCGCTTGCGAGTATGTTCCTTCCCAGTGAACACTTTGCGGAAAGGTTGCGTGTCGGTAGTCATCTGCAAGGCTACACCTCTATTATATAAGGTACGCAAGGAACGCATGTAACACGAAATAGTGTTCATACACAATCCCCGGTCTATGAGCCATCGCTGATAACGTTCCATTTCTTGCGGCAAAATGTCTGCCATTGTCCAGTCGTCTCTTTGCCAGAAAAGGGTCAGCGAGTTGGCTGCGGTGCGATAGTTGGCTGCGGTCTTGTAGCACTTTCGTGCCTCGGCGCTCTCTACCTCCTTACTGATGAAGTTCCAAGCAGGCTGTGCTTTGGTATTAGTTTTGTTCTCTGCACGATGCTTTCTACCTGGCAGGTGAAAGCCAAATTCTAACTTAAAATATACCATACTATAAAATCTTTTAGGGTTTATCGTTTGTCACTCAACTTTTACCGCTTCAGAAGTTAGCGGAATTAAAGGAAGTGATCGTTTCCTCCGGTCGTTTGGGAAGTTAAGGGACAACAGCCTTGGAGGGAATGATTAATGGTTAATGTTGTGTCCACAAAAGCTGTTGTCTTAACTCCTTAACTCCTTAACTTCTTAACTCCCTTAACTTCCCGATTAGCACATCGTTTTTTTCCACCTCGGGGCACGAGGTGGATACAAAGATATGAGAAAAGAATAAACTTTATACATTCATTTTTAAAAAAAGAGAGAGATTTATGGAAAAAAGACTCATGACGTTTATCGCCTGCCTGTTCCTTAGCATAGGAATGGCTTTGGCACAAACTCAAGTTTCCGGAACGGTCACCTCTTCCGAAGATGGCTCGCCTGTTATCGGCGCCAGCATCAAGGTGGTAGGCACCAATACCGGTACTGTTACCAACATTGATGGTAACTTCTCACTGAACGTATCAGCCAACGCGAAGTTGGAGGTATCGTACATCGGCATGGTCACCAAGACCGTCAAGGCCGCAAAGAACATGAAGATTGTATTGGATCCAGACAACCATTCTTTGGATGAGGTAATGGTTGTTGCCTATGGTACAGCCAAGAAGAGCGCCTTCACAGGTTCGGCAGCTGTAGTAAAGAGCGATGACATCGCAAAGGTACAGGTTTCCAACCCAGTGGATGCTTTGGTGGGTAAGGTTTCTGGTGTACAGTTGTACAACAATTCTGGTCAGCCAGGTGTTACAACTCCTTCTATCAACATTCGTGGTGTCGGATCAATCAATGCAGGAACTTCACCTTTGGTTATCGTGGATGGTGCACCTTATGATGGTGACCTCAACAGTATCTCTAATCAGGATATCGAGTCCATGACTGTATTGAAGGATGCTGCATCAGCTGCTCTTTATGGTGCTCGTGGTGCCAATGGCGTTATTTTGATTACTACAAAGAACGCAAACAAGGGAGTATCTTCAATAACTGTTGATGCAAAGTGGGGTTCCAACTCACGTGCTCTCCCCAACTACTACACTGTAGACAGTCCAGCTAAATACTACGAAATGTGGTATGAGGGACTTTACAATTATGCCAAGAATGGCTTTGGTTATTCTAACGATATGGCTGCCAAATTTGCCAACACAAACCTGACTTCAAGCAATGACTATGGATTGGGCTACAATGTTTACACCATTCCATCAGGCGAGTATCTTATTGGTTCTAATGGTAAGTTGAATCCTAATGCTACATTGGGTCGTGTTGTAGAATACGATGGACAGCAGTATTATCTTACACCAGACGATTGGACGAAAGCAGCTTATCAGAATGGCTTGCGTCAGGAATACACTGTTAGTGCCAATGGTGCTACAGACAAGTCAAACTTCTATGCTTCTATCAACTATTTGAACAACGAAGGTATCACCATGAACTCAAACTACAAGCGTTTTACTGCACGTTTGAAGGCTGACTATCAGTTGCGCTCTTGGTTGAAGGTGGCAGGTAACTTCACATACACCCACCACAACATGAACTATCTTAATACAGATTCAGATGGTGACTCAAATGATTCAGGCAACATCTTTGCCTTGACCCAGATGGCACCTATCTATCCTCTCTACATCCGCGACGGTGAGGGTAACATCATGTATGATAATGTTGCTGGTGTCAAGCGTTACGACTATGGTAACCAGGATAATGCCGGTTTGACTCGTCCTTTCATGACTTACAGTAACCCTCTTTCTGACAACCAACTTAACATCCTCAACGACGAGGGTAGCTCTTTGAACGCAACAGGTTCTGCAGAGATTCGCTTCTTGAAAGACTTCAAGTTTACTTCTGTAAACACTGTTACCATGGACGAATCTCGTGGCACAAACACCGTCAACCCATACTATGGTCAGTATGTCACAAGCAATGGTATCGTAAGCAAGGGCCATGGTCGTACATGGGCTTACAACTATCAGCAGTTGCTCAACTGGGGACATTCCTTTGGTCTGAACAATGTAGAGGCTATGCTTGGTCATGAATACTATCGTAGAAGATTCTATACACTGTCTGGTTCTAAGAGCAATCAGTTCAGCACGGGTAATAGCGAACTTGCTGGTGCTGTAATCGCAGGTAGCCAGAACTCTTACACTACCGACTACAATGTAGAAGGTTTCTTTGGTCGTGTTCTCTACAACTGGAATGAGCGCTACTTCGGTTCGGTTTCTTTCCGTCGTGATGCTTCGTCACGTTTTGCCAAGGAGAACCGCTGGGGTAACTTCTGGTCATTTGGTGGTGCATGGCTTATCTCTAAGGAGAAGTGGTTTAATGTAGACTGGGTAGACGAACTGAAGTTCAAGGCTTCTTATGGTGAGCAGGGTAACGACAACATTGGCGACTACTTGTACACCAACACTTATAGCATTTCCAATTCAAACAACGAGATAGCCACCGTACCTGCTTCACTGGGTAACAAAGATATCACATGGGAGAAGAACGGCAACTTCAATACAGGTTTTGAGTTCTCTCTTTTGAAGAGCCGCCTGAGTGGTAGTATCGAGTATTTCTACCGCAAGACATCTGATATGTTGTTCTACTTCCCACTGGCACCTTCTTTTGGTTACACTGGTTACTATGCTAATATTGGTGATATGCGCAACTCTGGTGTTGAGATTGAACTCAATGGTGACATCATCAGCAACAAGGACTTGAAATGGTCTGCTCATCTGAACTTGACTGCTTACAAGAACAAAATCACCAAGTTGCCAGAGGAGCGTCGCTCTATGACTGTTGATGGCGTACAGGGTTATTCATCTAGCGAATACTTCTTTGGTCAGGGCGAGTCTATCTACACTTTCTATCTTAAGAAGTATGCCGGCGTTGACGAGAACACAGGTAAGGCGCTTTACTGGATGGACACCAAGGATGCCAATGGCAATGTCACAGGTCAGGAAAAGACCGATGACTACAGCAAAGCTACATATCATCTCTGTGGCACTGCTTTACCAGACGTATATGGTGGCTTCGGAACTTCTGTAAGCTGGAAGGGCTTCGATCTTTCTGTAGAGTTTGCTTATCAGTTGGGAGGTAAAGTATATGACAGCACCTACCAGAGCGAAATGAGTTTCACGCGTGGTATGACATTCCATTCAGATATGCTGAATGCATGGACTCCTGACAATACCAAGACAAATGTTCCACGTATGCAGTATGGTGACAAATACACGGCTTCTACATCAGACCGTTGGCTCACAAGTGCCTCTTACCTGTCATTACAGAATATCAACTTGTCATACACATTGCCAAAGTCACTTATTTCACGCATTGGCCTTCAGAACCTTCGCTTGTATGTGACTGGCGACAACTTGTGGCTTTGGAGCAAGCGTCAGGGTTTGGATCCACGTCAGAGTATTGCTGGTTCTTCTACTTCAGCTTACTACTCACCTATCCGCACCATTTCTGGCGGTTTGTCAGTCACATTCTAATTCATTATATTAAAAGACGAAAATATGAAAAAGAATATCAAATACTTGATGGGATTAGCTGTCGTTGTCTCCACATGTTTATCGACAACAAGTTGTATCGATGAAACGGAGCCAACTTCTGGAGTAACCCAAGCTCAAATAGACAATTCACCCAACACAATAAGTGCCATGATGATGGCACTCCCTGCACGTGCCAATGTATTGGATGCACGTACTGGTAATTTTGATGACTATGCCTTCGGATATGCAGCTTTAATGCACATTCGTGATGTACAGACAGGCGATATGGCTATTGCCTTTTCCAACTACGACCACTTCCAGCCTTGGGAGATAGTAAATGGTATCAACGAGAATACCGCTCGTGCTCAGTGGCCATGGAACTACTCTTATGAAAGCATTATGGCCTCTAACAAGTTGATCAGTACCATTGGTGAGGTTACTGAAGAAAGCAGTACACAAGAGAAAGCTGCCTTAGGTGTGGCTTACGCCTATCGTGCACTCAACTATCTGGATATGGCACGCGAATACGAGTTCTTGCCAAATGACAAGTTCTCCAATTCCAACCTTGTAGGTCTTACAGTGCCTATCGTTGATGAGAACACGACCGAGGAGATGGCAAAGAATAATCCTCGTGCAACTCATGAGCAAATGGCCGAATTTATCCTGTCAGACTTGGACAAGGCTGAGAATTTGATTCCTTCCCTTGATAAGATCAGTCCAAGTGACAAAACTTTGCCTCACTTGGCTGCAGTTTACGGTCTGAAAGCTCGTTACTATATGTGGAATGAGGATTATACAAATGCTGCAAAGTATGCATTGAATGCCATCAAAGCGAGCAATATGACGCCAATCACATATGACAAATGTCTTGAGATAAGCGGTGATAAAATAACTGGTTACTCAAAAACAAGTTTCAATACACTTAGCGAATGGATGTGGGGTGTAAAGCAGACCTCAGAGAATGCTACTGTAAAAACCGGCATCATCAACTGGACTTCATGGATGGCACCTGATGCAAGATTCGGTTATGCAAATGCTGGTGTTTCGCCATGTATGGATAAAAACCTTGCAAAGAGATTCTCAGACAATGACTGGCGTCAGTTCCTCTATGATATGTCAGACCCTGTTACTCCAGGTTTGTCGCACAAGTTCCAGCCAAATGAGGGTAATGTCAAAGACTCTAAGATTGGTGCTGCATCAGCATATCCTCTGATGCGTGTTGAGGAAATGTGGTTCATCTATATGGAAGCCCTTGCTCATGAAAACCCCGCACAAGGTAAAGCATTACTTGAACAATGGATGAACAAGTATCGTGACCTTGCAGGAACTTATACTTGCCCTTACTCTGACAAGGATGGCATTATCGACGAGATTGTTGCCCAAAAACGCATAGAGCTATGGGGTGAAGGTCAGAGTTTCTTCGATATCAAGCGTCTGAATATGTCTGTAACACGTGGCTACAGTGGCACGAACTTCTTCGATGAAGCACGACTGAATACAAAAGGACGTCCTGCATGGATGAACTGGGTAATCGTCAAGAGCGAGGCTAACAATAACAAGGCACTCGTCGATATGAACAACCCTGACCCTACAGGCCAGTACCAGGTATGGACAGAAGAATAATCATTAAAAAGAAGATAAAATTATGAAAACAATAATCAAATATAGCCATATCGCCTTACTTGCAGTGATTGCATTTGCTTTCAGTGCCTGTACTGATGAGTATGATTATGATTCAGTAGAGACTGTTAACAACGAGGGTGCTTACATTCTGGCCAATGGTAAGACAACCCTCTACTGGAATGACACAGAGGATCAGTCTTTCTCTGTCGTTGTGGCAAGACACGACGATTCTGAAACCAAGACGTATAAGCTTACTACTTCTGATGGTTCTGTATCTGTTCCTGCAGAAGTTTCTTTCGAGGCTAACGAGAAAAGCAAGGTTGTTCCTGTAACTTGCCATTTTAATGTGGGCGATATCAAGAAGAAAGTTACCATCGGCATAGCTGATGAGGATGCTTACACTTACGGAGCTCATTCACAGACTTACACTATCAGCCGATGCAAAACTTTTGAAGGAATGTTTATGTCTGAAATAATGCAAGATGAGGAAGGCAACTTCCAAAAATGGCCTGTTACTGTATACGAATGCGGTGTAACTACCAATGAAGAAACTGGTAAGAAAACCGCTCAGTATCTTATATCAAACGTATATGACGCAGGTTACGATGTCATGTTCACTCTGAAAGATAACGGAAAGGCTGCTACTGATGGACAACCAGCATGGACACATCCAGCATATGGCGATGTCTATGTTTCTGGAAATGGTACTTATTTTTCAGAACAAAATTGTATCCTTTTCTTGTGGAGTCAAGATATTCCAAACTTAGGAGGTTTCGGCAGCACCCGGGAGTACCTTTTCTTCCCTGCTGGATATGACCCATTTAATCAGGTTCAGACTGAGAATCAAACAACTGGACAAGAATAGAAAATTATAAATTCAAAAATAGCAAAAGGTCGGACGGACTTCCATTCCAGTCCGGCCTTTTGTGCATTAAACCCATAAAAAAGTTCTTACATGAGACGACAAATACTTTTGCTGCTGGCATTATTTACCTTATTAGGCATAAATGCCAGACAACGCTCGCTGAACGAGATGCAACAAGCTGCCGCAAAGGCGCTTGGCAACCAGTCTCGCATCAAAAAGTCAATGGGCACAAAGCCTATGGGCACCATCAAAATGTTGAAGGAGATGCCATCTGTATCCATATTGGGTTACGATAAAGGTGGATTTGCTATCATAGCCAATGATGACAACTATGATGCAGTTTTAGGATATTCTAATACCAATTACTCCGACCAATTGCCTGATGGTCTTCAGTGGTGGCTGAAGGAAATGAACGAGACTCTTTCTGCCAATAAATACCCAATACGTAAGACAACCGTCAACACTTCTCTTTACAAAGCGTCGGTAGAACCTATGATAGGAACAAAATGGGGACAAGGCTCTCCGTACAACGACCAGTGCCCTAATAAATATCCTACTGGCTGTGTAGCTACTGCTGTATCACAAATCATGTGGTATTACAAATACCCAAAACAAGGTTCAGGAAGTACTATGGATTTTGATCAGGTGATATTTGTTGATTATTCTAAAACAACATATGATTTTGCAAATATGTTGCCTGTATATACCAAAGATCACTATACGCCAGTACAAGCCAAAGCTGTATCTACATTGATGTACCATACTGGTGTGGCTTGCAAAATGAACTACGCCAGTGGTGGCAGTGGTACCAATTATTTTGATGCGGCTATTGCTTTACGGGACAATTTCACATACAACAAGAACTTGTCAGTAAAACTAAGACAATTTTATACCGATCAGGAATGGATGGATATGGTATATAATGAACTTAGCAATGGTCGTCCTATTCTCTATGGTGGCGCTGATGGTCAGAATGGTCATGCCTTTGTCTTTGAAGGATACAATACCGATGGATTGGTATACGTCAACTGGGGTTGGGATGGTTCCTCTGATGGCTACTACAATATGGACTTAGTGAATCCTTCGGATACCAAATATTCGTTTAGCGAAGGCCAGGATATGATTATTGGATTTTGCAAACCTGACGTGTCAATTCCTCGAAGCACTACATTAGGAGCAGAAGCCGACTTAAAACTCTCCGTCGAGTCAGGCAAAATTGTCTTTGATTTCGGAGAGGATTTCAATGTTTACAACATCAACGACTACACCTTTGATGGAACTATCAATCTGATAGCAAATGACCAGAGGAATCAAAAAACTATATTATGGAGTACAGATGAAATCACATTTAAGTCACTTAGTGGTGGTACTTACAAACAGAAATTCAACATTGAGGTACCAACTTCTCTTGCAGATGGTACCTATACTCTGTATTTGGCCTCTATAGAAAAAGGTTACAAGGAAAGTATTCCTGTGGCATATGGAAATGATAAGGTAAGGGAGTATACCCTGACAAAGACAGGGAACAAAATAGAACTAAAATCAAATTCTACTACAGCCATAAAGAATATCAATGCCAACAAATCTCTTTCTCCTTACACCTATATATATAATATGCAAGGTCAGGAGGTGTACAAGTCGAAGACACAGGACTTCTGTCTTGATGATGTTCCTGCCCACGGCGTATTGATTGTGAAGCAAGGCGACACAACGAGAAAGGTTGTGAAGTAAAACACTCTTCTATCATTCATCATTCATTAAAGACATTGCCCACCCATGGTTACTTACCGTACCAAGGGTGGGCATTGTTGCTGAATAGGGTATAGAAGTATACTCACCATAAAAATATGATTTTCCTCAAAACATTTGGAAGTTAAAAAGAAAAATCGTACATTTGCACATAGTATTATACAATTATTACAAGGAGGTTACAACCATGACAGAATTGAGAGACAGATACATACGCTTTGACTGGGCTATCAAGAGACTGCTCCGACAGAAGGCCAACTTTGGTGTTCTGGAAGGTTTCTTGACTGTATTCCTTAACGAGCCTATTAAAATTATAGAGATTCTTGAAAGCGAGGGAAACCAACAGACGGAGGATGACAAATTCAACCGTGTCGACATAAAAGCCAAGAACAGTAAGGGTGACATCATCATCGTCGAGATACAGAACACCAGTGAACTTCACTATCTTGAGCGTGTACTCTATGGTGTAGCAAAAGCCATCACAGAGCACATCAACCTCGGCAATAGCTACAAGGAGGTGAAAAAGGTCTACTCTATCAGCATTCTGTACTTCGACCTCGGTAAGGGTTCAGACTATATCTATATCGGACAGAACAATTTTACGGGCCTTCACACAAAAGACCAACTTGTAATAAGCACCAAGGAGAAGAATAATATCGTGAGAAAATCACCATCTGAGATATTCCCTACATATATTCTTGTGCGTGTCAACGAGTTCAACAAAGTGGCAAAATCACCCTTGGAGGAATGGGTAAACTATTTGAAAAATGGTGTTATCTCTCCTGACACCAAAACTCCTGGTCTACAAGAAGCACGTGAGAAATTGAAATACTATGAGATGTCGAATGCAGAACGTCATGCTTACGACGAGCACATCAATGCCATCATGATTCAGAATGATGTGCTGGGAAATGCAAGAATGGAGGGACATGCTGAAGGAAAAGCAGAAGGAAGAGCTGAAGAAAAAAGCGATATTGCCCGCAAGATGATGAAGTGTGGCATGGACTTGGAACAAATCAGCCAGATAACAGGGCTGTCACTTGAACAGATAAAGAACTTGTAATATAGTTATGCCCACCCTTGGTTACTTACCGTACCAAGGGTGGGCATTGATGTTTTATCTTCCCCACTCTCAAACATTTTCTCGAAAAAATCTTTGGTATATTCCATTTTTATTATTATCTTTGCAACGCAGTCCCGGTAAGGCCCTCTCCCAGATTA
>OIYF01000653.1_pt1 | contig 12030 bp, 23 predicted proteins | sample 1587971 | NCBI WGS metagenome assembly OIYF01 (sample SAMN03283248) | human gut metagenome | biome: human-associated habitat; material: feces | host: Homo sapiens | place: Peru | collected 2012 | reverse complement strand
CTTGCTTGCCCCTGGACAAGCCGCACCTCCGGGAGCTGCGCGATACGCGTCAATCAATGACAAACAAAACGAGCGGCCGCAAGGCTGGATATGTCAACCAAAGGAGCGATAACCATGAAATGTGTAAAAGTAGCTGTCATTTCCAAAAAGAACGAACGGGAAGACGACATCCATCTCCGGATGCTGGACCTCACACACCTCGTGCATAACGATGCACTCTATACCAAAATCCGCGCCATCACGCCGGATGTAGAGGAACGGACCACCGTTATCGGGGACATGGAAGAACGAACCGTCATCCTCGTAGACGGGAAACTGGTCCCCGACCGGTTCCCCGTCGAAGAAGAAGCCGAACAGCTGAGCGGCCTCGATGCCGTACTGGACCCGGATAACCAGTTCTTCACCGAAAAAAAGGCCTGCCAAAAGGCACTGGAAGCCCGGGACCGCCGGGACTGGCTGTATATCTTTGAATGTTACCGTTAAGGCGCCGCCCTTCCGGCCATGGCCGGAAGGGTATCCTTTGAAGCTGTGTACCCTGTTTTTCAAAGAAAGGATGATTTCCATGACAAACCACATCGATGCATTCCTTTACGTCAACTGTGACCAATGGGGCGGTCATGAATGTGTGTCGGACGTCCTCTACGCCGATACGAAGGAAGGACGCAAGGCCCTCTGGGACGCGCTTATAAGTGACGCTGAATCGGGCTTCATCGAAATGAAGGACCTCTACGAACAAGATGGGAAAGCCGTCGATCCGAAAGACTGGAACGAAACCAAGGCCCTCTATCAAGAAACGGTCCTTCACGGGCGCCCGACGGATTTGAACCGGTTTTTGCGCTACGTCAAATTGAAATGCGTCGAAGTCGCCGGCATCGATTGACAAACAAAAAGACCGCCCAAAACAGGCGGCCTTTTCGCGTGTAGGGGCAATCCGGCCTTACGGCCGGCCAAAAAGAGTCCTAACGAAAAAAAAGGAGCCCTAACCAGGTCCCTTCTGGAAGGCCGAAGCATACGCCCTCCATGAGGCGCCGTCAAGGCCTGCCCTACGGCGTCTCACTGCGTTTGTGCCTTGGACGGCGCCTCACTCCGGTCGTAGGCTAAGGCCATCCAGAAAGAGGATAAAACAAACGGGCCGCAAGGGCCTGCTGTGTACATGCTTTTTACTTGAAAGGAGTCTTTCTCATGACAAACGAAACCACTCAGAAAATGTACGGCCCATACGTCGGTTATACCGTCCACCATTGCCCGGATTGTGGCGCCGACTTCATCAGCACCGACGACGACGCCCGTTGCCCGCACTGCCAGGGCGAAACAGTAGAAAAAGAAGACGCCCGGGTCTGCTCCCATTGCGGCGCCATCATGCAGAGCGGCTACGTCGTAGACGGCGGCATGGCCTATTACGATACCGACGATTGCCTGCATCGGCACGTCACGGCCGCCGAATGGGACGAACGCTACGACGACGATAGCGACGAAAACTATTGGACGAGCTGGGAAGAATAGGGGGGATAGCGATGTCAAAGGTATGGTATCTGGTCGGCTCCTATGACTGGAGCTGTGGCGGAGTCTTGGGCCTGTACGCCACCGAAAGGGCCTGCCGCAAGGCCTTTGAAGACTACCTTTCAAGGTGGTGGCCGAAGGAGTGGAACGAAGGGAAAGACGATACGGATTCCCAAGGCAAGTCCTTCGAGGAGTGTGTCGAGGCCATGCACTATGAGGACTGGGACGGAAACGTCTACCTCATGGGCGGATGGGACGACGTGCAGGAGTAAAAGACAGCCGCCAGCAGCTGCTGGCGGCTTTTTACAGGCCAAAGAGTCCTAACGAAGAAAGATAGCCCTAACGGGATGCCTCATCGCCGTCCTACGATACCTCCTCCACCGCTGGCTGTCCAGCGTTGCCCTACGGCGTATCGCAAGCTTGCCCCTGGACAGCCAGCGGCTCCGAAGGTTCTAAGGGACGTCGATGATGACAACATCACCCGGCAGGGAGCGGAGACGCTCCACCCGCTGTGTGCCTTGTTTTTATTATGAAAGGGGAAACCATCATGCAACCGATTACCGGCGCTTTTTTAGCGAACATCCGAAATATCGAAAAAAACATCCGGGCCATCCTGAGCCAGGACATGCCCGAAAGCTATACTGACCGCCCTATTGGCTACGAATGGTGTAACGCCACGACTTACGGCGGAATCTGCCGGAACCACCAGGACCGGGACCCATTCACAGGCGAATTACATGAAACGGCCCTCGTCCGCTACTCGACGTGCTACGACATCACGCCGGACATCATCGCCCACGAAATCCTCCACGCCCTGCTCCCCTTCCGGACAGGCCACGGCAGGCTTTTTAAACAGGGCGCCCGGGTCCTTGAAAAGCATGGCTACCACGTAACGGTATACATGACAGACGAGCAAATGCATACTCTGCGCCCTAAGAAAGCCGCAAAGACGCCGTACCGCTACGCCCTCGTCATGCCGTCGGGCTATGTGGTAGCCCGCTATAAGACGGCCTGCCGCATCGTAAAGGACGCGGCACGAGGAGGTGTCATCATCAAACAGACGGGCGAACCCGTCCGCGTCGAACGTATCTGCGAATACGATTGAGGAACCACCGGGGCCGCCCCTCTGTGTACCCAAGGCCAGGGGCTTTGCCCTGGAGCCTACGCGGGAAAGGAGTCCTAACGAAGAAAAAGAAGCCCTAACCGGTTTTTATTTATCGGCAAAAGCCTTCCCCCTCCGTGGCCTTTCGTAAAGCCCTGCCCTACGGCGTATCGCAGGCTTGTGGCTTGACGAAAGGCCGCTCCGGGAAAACCAGGCGCCGAAAATAAAAAAAGAAGTCCCGAGAGGGAGCCAAAGACCTCTCATACATACCGAAAGGAGTCACTACCATGACAAACACCACTATGACCCGAAAAGAAGCTATTGAAAATTTCGTTCGTGACCTTTCGGATGACGACCTTGTAACTGTCATCCATTACATCAATGGCTACGATGGCGCTTTTGAAGAATCGGAATACTACCCGATGGATGAATTTGACGAACTCATGGCATGGAAAAGCCCCTTAGCCATCATCCGTGCCGTCGACTATGGGGACTTTAACCCTAACGACGATTACTTCAAATTCGACGCCTATGGGAATGTCTACTCCGGCGAATGGGACGACGTCGTAAGTGAAGCCGAATACATCATAGATGACATCATCTACCATTTGACCGAGGACTATAACGGAAGCGACACGGGATTTGACATCCTCGACGACCTGGTCCTCGCCGAACCGGATGCCATCTTTAATGAAGACTTCGAAGAAATTGTACCGGGTGACGCGCCGCACATCGCCTGATGAAGACGTTCAAACGCTACACATACACATGTGTATGTGTAGCTGGCTTATCGATTTCCTGACAAGGTACCCGGCAGGACGCCTTGTCTTTCCTCGAAAGGAGAACGTACCATGACCAAGGAAGAAAGAATGACCCGAAAAGATGCTATAGAAACGTTCGTCTGTGACCACCTCACAAGTTACGACCTCGTAACGGTGCTTTCCCATATCAACCGTTACGACGGCTCGTTGGCAGATGAATCATACAACCTCATGGAAGATTTCGACGACATCCTAAAAGGCGAAAGCCCCATGGCCATCGCCCGGGCCATCCATCGCGGTATCTTTTACCCTGATGACGAATATTTTAAAGTCGTTCGTGACAAGGGCAAAATGGCCTTGTTTTCCGCAAACTGGGACGACCTCATCGATGACGCCCTCGACCATTTAGTGAATCACTATCACGGCGATACGGGATTTACGGAACTTGACGATTTGATCCACGCCCAATCGGGCGCCCTCTTTGATGAAAATTTAAAAGAAATCAAGCCAGCTGACACGCCACACATCGCTTGATAAAGCTGTTTAGAAACTACACATACACATACACATGTGTATGTGTAGCCCATAGGCAGAACAGGGCCAAAGGGTCAAGGACAAATCAGGAAGAGCCTCGCAACACTGTGTACCCAAGGCCACCGCCCGGCCCAGGGGCTTTGCCCTTGGGCCTCGCGGGAAAAGAGTCCTAACGAAGAAAAAAGAGCCCTAACCGGGTCCCTTCTGGAAGGCCGAAGCATACGCCCTCCGACAGGCGCCGTCAAGGCCTGCCCTACGGCGTCTCGTACCTTGTGCCTTGGACGGCGCCCGTCTCCGGTCGTAGGCTAAGGCCATCCAGAAAGAGGATAAAACGAACGGCCGCCAAGCCACCGTGTCCTACTCTTATTCAACGCGAAAGGGGTCTTACTCATGAGAAACGAAAGCTACGAAATGAACGATAGGATTTGGAATCGTGTCCCGAAATCGGTGGCACAGAAAGCCTTTGAAAAAGGCCAGTCCGTGATGCTTTGCCCAGTGGAAATGAACCCGGCATCGCCGTGGGGTGTTTCAGCCCTCGTCGACAAGGAAACGGCAGAATCAGATTTCGAACGTGTGGTAAATGCATTCGAATACTATAACTGCCACGCTGAAAGCGGACGGTATGTCAAATTCTTTGTAGCGGCATAACACCGCCATTCGTAAACTACACATACACATGTGTAGGATATACTGAAAAAAACGGATACTTTGTGAAGGATGCATAGTCCGGAAACGCCGGACAGAAAGAGAGGCTACTATGAACTACAAAAATGAAATGGATTACCAGCTGTCACGGGTAAATCACTTTTATCACTTACTAGGTAAAGGTGGACAGCTGAAAATCTACGTAGAAGCGAAGACTATTTATAGCTTAATGACCGAGGACACAAACACACTGGGAGCCACGAAAGGGCGGAAGGAATTCTGCCACTATCTGAGAGGATTCGCCGATGCCCTGCAATACAGTTATTTTTATTTCAATAAGTAAGCGATACGAAAGGAAGGACATCTATGGAATACTATGACACTGCGTTAGAAACAGCCGGGCTCCATGCCGCTACCCAAAAGATTGTGGCGTATTTCCCGCATTTAGCAGTCATGGCCCGAACAGACGCCAGGACCTTTGCGTTAAATGTCTGCCGCTTGCAGATGGTCCCGGGGGTAACGCTTCGGGATTACTGGAAATTCGCCAATCTGGCTAATGGAAAGAGATAAGGAGAAGGGTACGTTAGGAGAAGAGCTGAAAGGAGAGATAGACATGACAACGGATAGTAAAATAATCGCCCACAAAGCGTATGTATTAGACATTTTGATTGATTTTATTGAACGGTATCAAGATGATCTCATCAATAATGATGTTGATGAAGACATTATAACGTACAACTCTTTCGTTTATGCATTGATGCATGAATGTAATTTTGAATTTGGAGGAGACCCGTTATTCTTTCCCGTAACGCTTTCATTTCAACGATATGAAGTCAGCTTCTCCATTAGTGCTAACAGCAAGGGCGTAGAATTTCTTGTTATGACAGGAAACCTGATTAAAGCCAGCATAGATAAAGGATATGTTGACTGCGTTAGCTTGGACGATGTACTGAAAAATTTGAGAGATGTAGCGAAGGTAACATATAATGCGCTAAATGCGGAATACGATGCGATCGTTAAGGAAGAAGATAAAAGGAGATGGGAATCTTTAGATGTATTTTCACCAAAGAAAAGGGGAGAAGAAAGATGAATGCTGTAATTTTTGCTAAAAGGTTAAAGTTACTCCGTCTAACACATAGGTTAAAAAGCAATACATTAGGAGCACTGGTAGGAGCACCAGGAAATGGTTCAATAGGTAAATTAGAAAAGGGAAGGAGTCAGCCCAGTTTCACCCCTTTAACAGGAGTGGCAAAGCTTTTCGCGGTTTCCCTGGACTGGCTGGTAGGAAGAATCGATGAGCCGTATCAGGAAGGAATCATCGCAAATGAAGAAGAAAACCTCTTCCCGGTATATGCCATGCAGGACGGTCGCAGACAGGAAATTGTACCCTTGAGAAGGAAAGCGCTGATTGAAGACTTCGATCCCAAGGGAGAAGGACTTAGAAAAAGAGAAGAGGAAGTGCTTGTCTTAGATATCCCGGATGACTACAAAGACATTGCACTTCGCCGGAATACATACTCATTAGCCTTGCGGGCCGATATCATCTATACAATTCACCTGTTGAAATATCTGGTAGATAGGCACCCCGAAGTCATTCCGGCTTTGCCGAATAACACCGATTCCATCCGTATGAACGGGATAAAGGAACAACCTGGTTCCCATTCCATCGCAGAGCAATGCCGTCTCTGCTATTCATGGCTGTACGAAATCTGGTGGACGGATAGAAAGAAAGCGCCTATCGATTGTCAAACACTCCTGTTCGATATCACCAGTAAGAATGGATAAGCCCCTAAAAGGCTTTAGGTTCGTCACTAACAGAAGGAAGGGAAGAACATCATGCATACGGCGTTTGCCAGGCATTTAAAGACCCTACGGAAAGAATATGCCCTATCGGGGGAACAGATGGCAGGCTTCATCGGCATCTCCTGGACGGATTCTGTCTCTTGTCCGGCGATTAGAAGAACACTACTGCCAGCTGGTCCAAAGCATGGCGGTGTATCACTACGAACGGGCGCAATGCCTCAAAGATGGGAATCTGGATTTGGCAAGGTCCTACGATAAGGGCATCCAGGATCTCATGGCCCGGAAGAACGAATTAGAAACCGTCATGAAGTTCTACGAATATACGCCTGACCGCGCTGGCGGTACAGGACCGAAAAGAGGAGGAAAAAGATGAAAACGGAAATCACCTATGCCTGCGGCCATAAAGGAATCGTCAATATATGTGGCATAAAAGCCGATCGGGACAGGGGACTCAGATGGCTGGAAAAATACACGTTATGTCCGGCTTGTAAGGCCGCCAAACGAAAAAAGAGCATCCGAAAGGCCATCGCCAAAACTACAAGGATGCACCTGCCGCGTCTCAAAGGAAACCCGGAACAGATTGACCAAGCCCGGAGTATCCGGGCCGTGAAACTCCAGGAAGCCCGGATTTTCCTGAACCGCAAGCTTCCCTGGAGAATCAAGAAAAGATACCGGGAATTCTATAAATGGTATCGGAACCAGAAGGAGGCCGTCTGGTGGATTGATCACAGTAAGGAAGATCCACGGGTCACTTATAAATTACAGAGAAGAAGCCATAAGACCGCTACGTCAGCTCCTGGCCGATCTGGCGGTACAGGATCGAAAGAAGGAGAAAAAAGATGAAAACGGAAATTACCTATGCCTGCGGCCATAAAGGAATCGTGTGGATTCTGGAACGATAACTGGCAGGACCGGGCCGACCATGTGGCCGGGCCTTGCGGTCAGCAGCACTGCTGGCTGGAATTGGAGGACGACCTTTGAACCCCTGTGCAGGGGTTCAAATCCCCCAAGCGCCCGCCTGTGTATCCCTCCGGGGTACGGCCGGGCGGCCAGGATCTTCGGGCCTTGGCCGCTACGGCCCAAAAGAGTCCTAACGAGAAAGAAAAAAGGCCTAACTGGCTCCCTTCTGGAAGGCCCAAGCATGCGCCCTCCACCGCCCGCCGTCAAGGCCTGCCCTACGGCGTATCGCACAGCTTGTGCCTGGACGGCGGGCGGCTCCGGGACGCAGGCCAAGGCCATCCAGAAAGAGGATAAAACAAACGGCCGCGAGGCCACGGTGTACTTACATAGTCATACTTGAAAGGAGTTCTTACTCATGACAAACGAAAACTTAAAGAAAACATACGGCCCGTATTTCGGCTATACCGTCCGCCATTGCCCGCATTGCGGTACAGACTTCATCAGTGACGATGATAAGGCCCGCTGCCCTCACTGCCAGACGGAAACGGTAGAACGGGAAGACGCCCGGGTCTGCACCCACTGCGGCGCCATCATGGAAGAAGGCTACCTCGTACAGGGCGGCCTGGCCTACTACGATAAAGACGAATGCCTGCACCAGCACATCACCGCCACCGAATGGGATGAACTGTATGACGACGCCGGGGACGACAACTACTGGACGAGCTGGGCCGAATAAGGGAAACGACCCATACACCATACACATGCGTATGGTGTATGGGTAGAAAGAAAGGCGGCCACAATAGCTTACATAAAAAGGAGAGATGCGACAATGTCGATGCACAACTATCCTGTATACGGATATGGATTATTCCTGAATAAAGATGAAGCTGACGCATTCATCAGAACATGCCTGAAAGACCAATTCGGTGATAAAGAAGACGAAAAAGAAGATTACGGTGCCGATTTCTGGAACATGGATAACAGAGAGGGGATGTTTTACGTCACAGTTACCGATGATGAATATGACACGGCGTTCGTTTCCCATCTCTTTGTGGAATCGGATATGGATGGAGATGATTTTGTCGAAGGGCTGTTTTTAGATTCAGGGAAAACCGGAACGATTGTCCCTGAACTCAAAAACGACATGTATAAAAACAAAGAAGAATTCTTCGATTACTTCAAAAATTGGATAGGCGACTGCCTGCCAGAGGGTTTCGACTATGAAGCCCATGCCGTCCTGTTCCAGGCCGTCCAGAGTTGGTGATGCAAAAAGGAGAGATAAATCATGGAAAAAGTATGGTTTCTGAACGGTTCCTATGACTGGGTTTGTGGGGAAGTCTTAGGCCTGTATGGCACGGAAGCCTCCTGCCGGAAACACTTTGAAGACATACTGTCAGACTGGTGGCCCGAAGGAGAAAACGATACCGATTCAAGAGGACGGACACGCAAGGAGTGCATCAAGGCCATGGCTTACGAGGACTGGTCGGGGAACGTGTACCTTAGTGGAAATTGTGGGGAAGTACAAGACTAGAAAAGGGAAAAGCTGCCAGACAACTGGCAGCTTTTTTAGCGCAGGGCGGCCGCCCTGGCAAAAGAGTCCTAACCAAGAAGAAAAAAGCCCTAACGACTTGCCTCATCGCCATCAAAGAATACCCACTACCAGCCTTCCTGTCCAGCGTTGCCCTGACGGCGTCCCTATGCCTGACAAAGGGCCTCGATTACATCTGTTGAACGAAAGAGAAACCAGAATCTTGGCCGGAAGCGATGGCAGATGCTGCCATCGCTTCCGGCCGAAAAGAGTCCTAACGAAGAAAAAACAGACCTAACCAAAGTCCTGATTGACACATGAAGACTAGCCTCTCCGCCCCGGCCCATCAAGTGTTGCCCTACGGCGTATCGCGTATCCGCTTGCCACTTGACGGGCCGGGTCTCCGAGGCTGTTTACTATGTGTCAATCAATGACGATCAGCAGGCGGATAGAGCCTGCCCCTCTTTGTACGCAGTGAAAGGAGTCATTTTCATGGCACATGAAACCAAAGCATTTAACCCAATGAATTTTCTGGAAGAAGACTTCATGAAAACGTTTAATCAGGTTAGGAACACCGCCCGGACAATGGCTAACGAATTATGTTACATCTTTCAGGGCGATGAATTCATTGCGACCTCGTCATGCAAAGGCGGTCGTACCCAAATCGGTATTTACTGGGCAGACGGGCCTATCGAATCCATGGTAGAACGAATTACACGTAAATATCAGAAAGACTGGAACAATCTTTCTCCATGGGAAAAAAGTCAGGATGACGCGTTTTTGCCAACAGGCAAAGTAAAGGTCATGCTCATCGATAAAATTACAGTACACAGGGTTCGTACACCCTATCCCATGCCAACGGATGAAAGGGAAATTGAAAAAGAATACTCTAGATACATGGCATTGAAAGAAAAGCACGACAAAGCCCAAAAAGAGGCACGGGCTAAAATGGCGGAAACGGTGGAATAGATGAGCGTAACTTTCTGCGATAAGAAACAGAAGATAGAAAATTAGGAAACCGCATAACCATCAAATTCAAAGCCAATGTCTACACATACACACACAATGTGTATGTGTAGAAAGAAAGGAGCAATCATCATGGGATGGACAGAAAAAGAAGCGACCTATTACAAGAAAAACGGGAACATCGACGTCAAAAAGGAAGTCGAAGCCTTATTGACAGGGGGTAAAGATGTCAGCCGGGTACTAGCAATCAGAAACGTTGGTTCTGTGTACTATGTCGCCGTAAAATCCTATAAAGAATACGTTCCCGGTCCGGACGGGAAAGGGACCTGGGAGGATATCCCGGAAGAAAAACGCCCGGTATGGTGCGGGGTCATCCTGACCAGTACGCGCGACCGGGTATGGTTCGGCTACAAAGATATGGACGAAACGGAAGGACCGGGGGAGGACAACTGCCCGGAAAGCATCCTGATCCTGCTGACGCCGACGGATAACAAGTTTGCCAAGGCATGGCGCAAACGCTGCTGGGAACATGTCGAAGAGAAAAAGAGAAAACGCATCCTGAACCGGCTGGACATAGGAAGCATCATTACTTTTTCCCGCCACGGCAAAACCATAAGAGCCATGAAACGGTATGTCAATGGCTGGAAGTATCCGCGCTGGTGTGACGGGCAATACTATTACCCCACCACCCACATTCCCGGCGATTTCACTATCGAAAAGGCCCTGCCGGAGGAGGTAAAAGGCTAGAAACAGCAGGGACCGGAGACAAGCGGCGGATTATCCGTGTACAGTAAGGCTTTACCGGTTTCACGCTAAAAGAAACGGCGTGAAGCCGGTAACAAATCGTAAACGAAGGGAGAAACAACCATGGAATACCTAAGCGAAGTCGCTATGACGTTTAGAAAGAGCGATTCTAAAAAAATATTGAAAATGATGGAACTCTATGACAAAGACCATCAGGAAAATCAGGAAACCGCAGAAGACATCTATCGGCAGGCACGAAGGTGGGAAACCTGGGACGGGTACGTCATCCTGCACTGGGAATCTATCAAATGGTATGACGGTGGCGTGGATTTCTGGGAGAACTTGCGGCAGGACCGCTACCGCTTGGAAACTCCTTGTGATTTCATCAGAATCGGGGACGACCCGAAAGATATAACCGAATCGAACGATTTGGGTGCGGGGTGTGTGTACGTGCATTCCTGCATCGAGTTTGCTTGAAACTACTCGCGCCCGGATAAAGCCGGACAGCAGCCTGGCGGCCAGGGCCTTCGGGCCTTGGCCGCTGCGGCCGGAAACCGAGTCCTAACGAAGAAAAGACAGACCTAACCGGTTTTTATTTATCGGCAAAAGCCTTTCCCCTCCGCGGCCTTTCGTCAAGCCCTGCCCTACGGCGTCTCACTGCGTTTGTGGCTTGACGAAAGGCCGCTCCGGGAAAAAACGGCGCCGAAAATAAAAAAAGAATGCGCAGGGAGGAGATACCTCATGACAACCAACGACATTTTCACCTACCGGGTACCGATTGAAAAAAATCTGAAACATGACGACAATACCTGTATCGAAATCAGTATCGGATACAGCAAGGGCGGCATGAATTACCTGACAGGGCAGGTCGATGACCGGGGATACTATGTATACCTGACACCGACGCAAGGCAATGTCTTTTCCATCTTCGATGGATTCAAGTATTGCCTGCATACCTGCGGCCGGAAAAGCAAGAAGGCCAGCCGGGAATCCATGACCGCGGCCATTAACCTAATGGAAAGGCTGATGGCTCATCTGGCCTGTGAATGCCAATACATAGTCAAGGACGAAGATATTTTTGAAGCTATCCGGCAGATAGCCAACGCCAGAGACCGGATGTAGAAAGGAGCCTACTCATGAAAAAACTCACGACATTGAATTACGAACTGTTCGGGACAAACTACGCCGTCGTATTCAGCCAGTCCCGATACTGCCAGAACGACACCCCCAGCCTCATGATGATGCTGGTCGAAGACGGGGAAGTGACGGAGCCGTTCGGGCACGTCAGCGTCAACCTGGGAAACATTCCCGAAAGCTGGTTCGTCCCCGGGAAAATCCCGGTATTCCTCGATACGAACAATACCCCCGGATTGGTCGAATTCATCGAAAAGAACCATCTGGGGACGGATACCGGATATGCCCGCCAGAGCGGTTTTTGCACCTATCCGCTGTATCTTCTCGACGAAAAGGCACTGGAACCGTACCGGCTGACAGAATAAAGAAACATGTCTCCCGTGCGGCGGTTCGTGCGTAACACCGGCACGAAC
>OIYF01000646.1_pt1 | contig 12095 bp, 9 predicted proteins | sample 1587971 | NCBI WGS metagenome assembly OIYF01 (sample SAMN03283248) | human gut metagenome | biome: human-associated habitat; material: feces | host: Homo sapiens | place: Peru | collected 2012 | reverse complement strand
AAAAGTTTATAAGCTACAGTTTTGTAGGCTTACTCACCCTTTTACTAAATTCGCGCTTCATAAGCCATCGCTTTTACTTGATTTATGGCTCTGTGCAAAATCCTGTGGAATTTGACTATTAGGCCGGCGGCTTTAGTTGGGTAGGACTTCAAATAAAAGATGTTTCTACCCTCTTTCATCTATTAAAAAAACATGGCGGTTAGTGTCAAGCAATTAATGACATTACATATAGCTCCAATTCCTTGGTAATCATATGGTTATCAGCCTTAAAGGGGGCTTTTTGCATCAAAGTACGACGGCATTGATGATTAGAGCATTTATACCTGGTGCGTTCAAAGCATATTTCAGAAGTAGAACTACCAATAGGAATGTGTTTAATTCTTTGAGTTGAGATTGCATGCCTGTGCATTACGCAACCACAATCAGGGCAGATATGTACATCAGAAGCGGAGATTATTCCCTTGAATACAAATTCGGTTCAATCATCACAACGACCTACAATATCGCAGTCTGTTTGAACAAAAGATTCAAGCTTAGATTTAAAAAAGAGAGTAGAAGAAGTTTGATTAATCATAAGGTCTGTGTAGAATTATTCATGGTAAGGATCTTTAGTAGTGGTTTGTTTTTGCTTATTTAAATCTTGCTAAATTTTCCTTACCACTTCAATTTTTCCCGTCTCGAGATTGGTTTAATTTTTATCGAACTCGCACGTTTTTACGCAGACCCGCAAAATTTGCTTGCGTTCGCATTTTTTCTCTTCTAAGATGTAAGTGTATTGATGGTCTCGGTAACGTTACACGAGACTTCTATGCTTACTGTCCGGTGTTGTATACCGACTTAAGTTAAGCTTAATAAAATTTACATTATATGGGATATTCTTATCATGAAAAAGATTTGTGCAATTGCAGCTGTTGTAGCAGCTTTCTCTTGTTTTTCTGCTCAGGCTTCTGATTTTCCTGCAGGGTGGGAACTTGATGGGACTAATACTGATTCAGATGCAGGTCAATTTACTTTTGTAAACAAGAGTGTTAATGCAACTGTAAACATAACTAAAGTTGAAGGTTCTAATTCCACTGAAAATTTAGAAGCAGTAGCGCAGGCTTCAGCTAAGCAGATTGGTTGTTCATCTGTTGGTCCTGCAGTAGATGGGTTTACTCTTAGCGACTGCCCTAACAATGTGCATGTTTATATTGAACCTGACACTGATGGCTATAGCGTAGTCACTGCAGTTTGCGAAGGTGACTCATGTGATGAAGTCAATAATTTCCTTAATGAAATGGTTCGGAGAGGCGAAGAAGAATAATATCTTCGAATCCCATATTCTGCTGATTTAGATATAGAAAATAATATTTTTTAGGAATTAATTGAAAAATCAGTGAATTTCCCTAGTTTTGCATGATTATATGCAACAAGGGTTCAGAGACTACCCCTCCACAGCGAGGGGTATTTTTTTATTGCGCGACGAGAAATACTTTCTAAATCTTCTACACTTTCTGGATCATTGATTTCCTCATTTTCGTCCTCATAGTCTGAGGTGACTACTGTTGGAATCGGCACTCCTAAAGCCTCAAATAAGCGCTTTTTCTTGCCTACAACCTCATCGTATAGTAATCCATCTTTAACCCCCTAAGTCTTACAATAGTTGCAACAAATGAATTACATGACTTGACTACAAAAAACCAGGAATTGAATTTAATTCCTGGTTTAATTGAAAGTTTAGTTGGTAAGCGTGAGCTTAGAACTTCTTACCTTCGTGGTAAGACTGATCATGCACCCCTTCAACTGCACGACCAGATGGGTCGGCCATGTTCTTGAAGTGTTCGTCCCATTCGATAGCCTTAGGGGTAGAGCAAGCTACAGACTTCCCGTAAGGAACTGTCATTACGGCAGATGAAAGTGGGAACAATTCTTCAAAAATTGAACGGTAGAGGTAAGCTTCCTTAGTTAGCGGAGTGTTAAGTGGGAATCTGCTAGCAGCTTCGGCAAACATCTGGTCGCTAACTTCTTGTTCAGCGTAATCGCGAAGTGAGTCAATCCATGAGTAACCTACGCCATCGGAGAATTGTTCCTTCTGACGCCAAGCCACTGATTCTGGAAGGTAATCTTCAAAGGCCTTTCTAACGATATACTTTTCGATCTTACCATGACCACACATCTTATCCTTTGGATTGAGACGCATAGCAATATCCACAAATTCCTTATCGAGGAATGGAACGCGGCCTTCAACCCCCCAAGCAGCAAGTGACTTATTAGCACGTGCGCAGTCGTAAAGGTGGAGCTGATCAAGCTTACGTACGGTTTCTTCATGGAATTCCTGAGCGTTTGGTGCTTTATGGAAGTATAAGTAACCACCAAATAATTCATCAGAACCTTCGCCTGAAAGTACCATCTTAATGCCCATGGCCTTAATATAACGCGCCATTAAGAACATTGGGGTAGAGGCACGAATGGTTGTAACGTCATAAGTTTCGATGTGATAAATCACGTCACGTAAAGCGTCGATACCTTCTTGCACAGTGAAGTGGATTTCATGGTGAATAGTACCGATAGCATCAGCTACTTCCTTAGCCTTAACTAAGTCTGGAGAACCCTTAAGACCTACTGCAAAAGAGTGCAACTGTGGCCACCAGGCTTGAGATTCACTGTTGTCTTCAATACGGTGAGCTGCAAAGCTCTTAGTAATGGCAGAAATTACTGATGAATCAAGACCACCAGAAAGGAGTACGCCGTATGGCACGTCACACATTAACTGGCGCTTAACGGCATCTTCAAGGCCTTTACGTAAAGTCGCGATGTCTGATTCGTTGTCTTTAACGTTGTCGTATTCCATCCAATCGCGCTTGTAGTATTTAACGATTTCGTGGTTGCCGTTTTTGCTGTAAAGGTATGAACCTGCTGGGAATTCCTTAACAGTTTCACAAACACCAATCAAGGCCTTCATTTCAGAAGCAACGTAGAGGTGACCTGCCTTGTCGTAGCCCATGTAAAGAGGAATGATCCCAATATGGTCACGGCCAATTAAGTAGCAGTCTTCTTCTGCATCATAGAGTACGAAAGCGAAGATCCCGTTGATGTCATCGAGGAACTTTTCCTTCTTTTCTTTATAAAGAGCAAGGATACATTCACAGTCAGAACCAGTTTGGAACTTAAAGTCTACGGTTAAACCTGCTTCGAGGTCTTTGTGGTTGTAGATTTCACCATTTACTGCGAGGATATTATTGTGTTCTGGGTTGTAGAGTGGCTGAGCCCCGTTGTTAGGGTCAACAATAGAAAGACGTTCGTGAACAAGAATTGCGTTATCGCCGGTGTAAATACCTTCCCAATCAGGCCCGCGGTGACGCATCTTTCTGGATTGTTCCAGAGCTTCCTTGCGGAGGAGTTTGTGGTCATCCTCTGCTTTAATATCTAATATCCCAAATATAGAACACATAAAATTCCTCTTAATTTCAGTGGTAGTGCTTAGTTAATAAGTGGGACTTCCAGGTTACGGCTAAAACCTACTCCAACTTTCAATATTAAAAGTAAGGTGCGGGTTCCAACTATTACCAATTGTTGAAGCTCCTAGCTCAAAAACCAAGCGGTTTGTTCAAATCACAATTTCATTTTACACTTATTTTTTGGACAATATCAATCAAGAAACGTGAAAATATTTAACTTAGCAATAAGAATTTGGTGGTATTGAATAATCATACACAAAAAATGTGCAACATTACCCATTTATAGTGTTGAAGTTAAAATAAAATGTGGAGCTATCACAGGATAAAGACACTCTATTTGCCGTTTTTTACAAAATTTTTGTGTGATTTGGGTAAGTTGAAACAAATTGGGGCAAAAAGTGCACTGTTAGCGGTGCAAAAAAAAACAGCCTAACCGAAATTTTTGTGGCAAGGCTGTTAGTAGTGATTAGTAGCGACAAGCGGTTACTAGCGATCAGGCGCCATGCGCTTTACGGCTAGGTAGAGGCAGTTTTATATTTTGTGAAAGCACGAGCCCAATCATAATAAGAACACACCCAGCTAAGCCCAGAGCAGTTAATTCTTCCCCTAAAATGAGCCATGCAAACAACACGGTAAGGACTGGAGACGCATAGAGGTAAATAATGCTAGTAACTGGGCCGATAATCTTGACAGCAAAATTCCAAGTTGCAAAGCACATAGCCGAGGCTGCAAGCCCTAAAAAGAGTAGATTGCCATAGTTTTCAGGCTTTAAAAATCTAGTCATATCGCTAGAAGTATCCATAAATGAAGCAGCAATAGCGATAAAGATAATTCCATAAAGGAACGAGCGTCTAGTTACGGCAATAGTGTTGTGTCCGAAGGTGCTGATTTTTTTACACACAACCGAGTAAAAAGCCCACACTAAACCGGCGCCTACCGCCATTAAATCGCCTAATGGGTTGATAGACACGCTTGAACCATGCAAGCTTAAAATCAAGATCCCCGCTAAAGCAGCGCAAAAACCTAAAAAGAATCGAGGCGTTAAATGGTTTTCATCGCGGTAAAAAAGTCTCGTAACTACGGCGGTGAGCATAGGGGTAACAACTAAGATAATCCCCACATTGACAGCTGTCGTCATAGTTAAGGCAATGTTTTCCGTGAGAAAGTAAAGGCAACCCCCTGTAAGCCCTGCAAAGACGTAATAAATTTCTTCACTCTTTTTAAACCCTAGTGATTTAGGGTATATGAGCTTAAGAGCCAAAGCGCCAATGATAAATCTAGCGAGGAGAATTTCGACCGGAGTAAAGTCGTGAAGCAAGATTTTGGTGGAAACGTAGGTAACACTCCAAACAGTAACAGTCAATAAGGCTGCAAGGTGGCCACTTAAGGCGCGAGTATTGTTCATAAGATAAACATTATGTAAAAAGTCAAAACAACTAGCGACTTAGTACATGCAGTGCAGTCCAGCTATCGGACAATGTAGTACAAAGACGGTGCCAAAATTTAGAAATTAGGTTTTATTAGTACTAATGTTTGTGGTAAAACAAAGTACTACTAAAAGTGGATATTATAAGCCAAATCCTTTTCTTTTGTCGGGTAAGACTTAAGCGATATGGCCTGTATTAGCTGGAGTCTTTGAGCTTGTAACCGGAAAACTGGCAAATAATGGTTAAAAACTTGAAATGGAGAACGGGAATGGTGAAATGGGCGAGTAAAAAGTAAAAATAATGAATAGAGATTGGAGAGAAAAGGGAAATAAAAGCTAACTAAAAAGAGAAATTAAGAAAAAGGGGTAAATGGTGCGTCTGATTGAATTCGAATCAACGACCCCCACCATGTCAAGGTGATGCTCTAACCAGCTGAGCTACAGACGCATTTGAAAAGCGAATACATTATAACGTGTTTAAATTAACTCGCAACAAAAAATTATTTCAAATTATTTATTTGTCTATATTTGGCACAGCTGTCATTAACTTTAATAGCAAAAACCATGGCTTAGTCCATGGTTTTTGTTGGTTGGCTTGATTTTTTTGGGGTGGTGATTTTTCAGGCCTTATATATCTATTGCTAAATACGTTTTAGACATCCATTGCGCTTTAGACATTCGTGGGCAACGGTCCTTGAGCTTTTATTTATAGATATTTACAAACCTGCTTTCTCCCATTATTACCCAATTCTTATTTACAAACTTTAGGGTTAGCTTCTGGCTCGAGGCGGGCCTTTTTGATTTCCTCGTTAGTAAGCTTTGCTTCAAGTTTATTAAGTCTAATCATGTTGTCAGAAGAATTTTGACAAGTAGTTAAGGCTAACTGATGAACGTAAGCTTTATACTTGTTTTCTACCTTGTCATTAGCTTCTTCAAGCAAGCTTAACTGTTTATAAGCTTCGCTTGAGCCCATAGAAGCTGCTTTTTCTAATAACTTGTAACCGGCCAAGATGTCAGCTTTGGTACCTTCACCAGAAATAAACATGTTTGCAGTAGACAGTATTGCTGGGAGGTAGGAGGTGCTTTCGGCGAGTTTACTCATTTCAGCAAATGAGACTTTAGGATCGTAAACACCTAATTCCTTAAACTCTTCCCGCTTTTTGAGGTCAGCTAAGTAGTATTTAGCTTCAAGGTTACCGGCCATAGCCACATCTTCTAATGATTTAAGCCCAGTGCGACCGGTTCCTAAATTGTGATTAGAAAGGTAGATGTTAAGAGAAAAAATAGATAAATCCTTTTTAGCTTCGATATTGCCACTCTTGTAAGCTATATAAAGCCAATTAATCCCTTGATCGTTGTCGCGAGCAATACCAATACCATCAAAGTAAACGTGAGCGATGATATATTGAAGCTTTGGGGTTGCGGCTTTTGTTTTTACTAGCGGGAAGCAAGTATTGTAAGTTGCTTTATCTTTTTTCTTAAAAAGTTCCTCGCATAAAGCTGCACCTTTTAAGAATTCTTCTTTGGTAAACGGGCTATAGATTGATTCGGAATTATCTTTTGCTTCAGGAGTTGGAGCAGAAGTTGCTAGAGTTTGAGTTTTAGGTTGATTTTTAGCTCCAGTATTAACTTCTAATTCTTGGGCGTTAAGGCTCGAGGTTAGGCCAAGAGCAAGAGCTAATGAAAGAGCTGTGGCACGCAAAGTGCGTTCTGCAGTTTTACGCAAAGTTGTTTGTGATAATACGGTAAACATTCTTTTAAACGTGTCCTGTAGTAACTTGAAAATTGAAGCGGAATTCCCCGCAATATTTGCGATTATTTTACTGTTTTTGTTAAATTTAGGTAAGATAAAAGTAAGTTTAGCGTCAAACAAATCGTTTAGATTTGCTTATTTGGGAGGAAGTTTGCACACAAAATTACAAAATGTATGTTACGTAATTGGAGTATTACATTTAAATATCGCGTTGCTGTTTTTTATCCAACCATAATAGGAACTTACAAATTTTCCATATACTGTTTGGTGTGCTTTAAAAGGTGTTTTATTCTGAGCCAAAAGCCAATCGACATCAAGTAGTAGCCAAAAACTAAAGCACTCCAAAATCCATAAATACCGTAACCAAATGTCGCCTCTGCCGAAGAGGCGCCGGTAAAGTTGCGCCAATCGGGAGCATAAAAACCAAGCCAAACTCCAAGTGGAAGCACTATTAACCATAAAACCACAAAGTTTATCTTCATCAAAGTACTATTGTCTCTAAAACCTCTTAAGATTCCAAGTCCTGTACCATAGAACGAATCTTGTAATTGATAAGCCAAAATACAGATAAAAAGCGGGGCGGCAATGGTGGCAGTCTCTGCTACCTGTGTAAAGGCGGCGATAATTTGTTATCTAAGGCTAAAAATGACAACGGCAAGCGATAAAACTAAAACTAAAGAAACCGCTAAACCAGAATGTATTGCCCGCCTTACCGCTAGATTTGATTTTTGCCCTAAAGCGTAACCGGTTTTTATTGCGATGGCGTTTGAGAGGGCGATAGGTAACATAAAAGCCATAATGCAAACGATATTGGCTATTTGGTGTGCAGCCACAACACGGCTTCCAAAGGAAGCGGCGGCATAACCTATAGCTGAATACGAAAACGTTTCAATAATGTAAGCAAAAGATATTGGAAAACCGGTTCGACATAAAAGTTTTACGGTATCAAGACTAAAGCGTTCCCGTTGTTGTAAGAGCTTTAAAGTCTTGGTGGTTTGGTGGTGCCGAGACCAAATAAATAAAACAATAGCCCCAAACCAAGCCACTACTGTGGTGGCGGCGCCACAACCTGCCGCCCCCATAGGTTCTAGATACCAAACTTGCTGAAATTGGATGCCGTTGATAAAAAAGTAGTTTAGCGGAATGTTAAGTAGCGTAATGCTAAAGGCTACAAGCATCCCAGGCTTTGTAATGGTGAGTCCCTCTAAAGTATTTTTTAGGATGTTAAATAACACCAAAGCCGGAAAAGCTGGCGCTACATACCAAAGATACTTTTGAGTTAAAGCCGCAAGTTGAGGCTCGCTTCCTACGGCGAGTAATAGCTTTTCAGGGAATAAGATGACCACGGCCATGGAAAATATGGTAACTACACTTAATGGATAAAGAGCGTTCCATACTGTTAGCGCAATGCGTTCAGAATTACCTGCGCCTTTAAGTTGGGCGGTAATTGGCGCTAAAGCAAAAGGGATGCCTAAGCATAATAAAATAATAGTCGACCAAAAGGCACTACCTAAAGAGACTGCTGCTAATTGTAGCTCGCCTGCTTGTGCGGCCATGATACTATCAATTAAAGCTAAAGCTTGCGTGCAAAACTGCGCCACAAAAATAGGGGCGGCGAGTTTAAATAGGTCTTTACATTCGGCCCAAAAGGAATGTGAAGTGGAATTTGATGCTACCATGTTTTTATGCAATATCTAGGGTCTTTCTAAATCTTACCTATAATTTTGCCTTTAAGATTACTTTTAAGACTACCTTTGGTAAGTTCGTAGGTTAGCCGATTAACCTACGAATCTTATTCATTTGTTTTTAAGGTGGAATTGACTTTTTGTTCGTTACTGTAGCTTTCCGGTATAACGTGAAGCGTGTTTTAAGAGCCAAAAAGAACGAAGCCACATCAATAAAGTGATGAGGTAATAACCACCAACTAAAGTTCCCCAAAGCCCATACATACCCGCTTTAGCTCCAAAGAAATCGGTAAAGGCTATTACGCATCCAAGGGGCATAACGAGCGGCCATAACACGATTAGGTTTATCAGCATGAGGATCTTAGTGTCTCTAAAACCGCGTAAGATCCCTTGGCTCGTGCCAAAGAAACCGTCTTGAAGTTGATACACAAAAAGGCAAATAAAAAGCGGTAAAGCTAGTTTTGTAATTTCTGGATCCAAAGAGAATACAGAGATAATGTTATAGCGGCAAGAGTAAACTATAACCGCAGAAGTTAAGACGGTGCCTACAGCTAAAGTAAGGCCGGTTTTTACAGAGCGCATAACGCGTGGTATTGAGTTTTCCCCAAGTGAAAGGCCGATTCTAATAGAGATAGCATTAGAAAACGAAGCTGGAATCATGAACACCAATACGCACAACACATTGGCAATCTGATGTGCGGCCACAGCTTTACTACCAAAATTAGTAATAAGATAACCAATAATGCAAAAACTAAAGGTTTCGAGCACTAATGCCCCGGAAATAGGGAGGCCAACACGACACAGTTGTTTGGTTGCCTTTAAGTTAAACGCTTGCCACTTTTGTAGTAAGTGGAAGTTTTTAACTTTAGCCCCAAAACGGCAATAGGCGAGCATCGAAAAGAATAAGAACCAACCAACTACGGCCGTGGCTAAACCACAACCTACCGCTCCCATGGCTGGCAAGCCAAACTTGCCGTAAATGAGAATGTAATTTAGCGGAATGTTAAGAAATACGGCCACAATAGCTATAACCATGGCAGGGGTGGTGATTGATAGTCCTTCAACGGTATTTTTTAACACGTTATATAAAGCAATGGCCGGCAAACCAAAGGCCACATAGTTAAGGTATGAGCAGGTTTTGGCGATCAAAGCCGGGTCACTTCCTGTTAAAGAGAGTAAATACCTTGGGGTCGTGGTAATAATAAGAATTACCACGGCCGTCGAGATAAGAACTGGATAAATAGCATTAAAAGTCATCCCGGGAATGCGGTGTGGCTCACCTGAGCCTTTTAGCTGGGCGGTGATCGGAGCTAAAGCAAAGGTAATACCTAAACTAAACAGGAGTAAAGGTCCCCAATAAGTTGAACCTAAGGAAATGGCTGCGAGGTCGACATCGCTGACTTTGGCTGCCATGATGCTATCAATAAGACCTAAAGCTTGAGTACAAAACTGGCCAATAAAAATTGGGATTGATAAACGTAACAGCGAGATCGATTCTCGCCCAAAAGCAGAAATTGTAGTGTTATTGGTAATGCTCATAAGGAGCTCCGAGCGCAAAGCTTAAAAAAACAAAATCCAACTCAAGAAATAAGTAGAAATTTTTAGTTCAGATATAAACCTGCCTGCTCTTGGCTTAGCCTGAAGCCGTCCTTAGCAAACAGCTATTGTTCTTTTAGGAGTAAGAAATTGAAAAGAATATTTCGGTATAAGTAAGTAAAAGATTGTTTGGCAAGCAAGAGAAAGGCAAAACCTAGGTAAAAGATGCGGTTTTGGTCGTGTTTCTATGGTGTAACTATCATCGTCTAGCAAACAATCAAACACAAAAATACGGCATGGCTATGATACACGATAATTCAAAAAATTGCTCTGATTTAATCGCTAGTTCATTTTTGAAGCGTGGTATTTAAGTTGGAATTAACTTAGACCGCAAAACTAAGCACAGCACTAAGCATGGTTAAAGATAGGAATAAAAGAGAAAAATCCCAAATGTTACTACACTTATTTAAGACTCAAACCTTTATAATACAAAGGTTTGTGCTTGGTAGGTGTCAAAGCATAAGACTTTAATTTTAAAGTCCGATTTCTAAAAACAAAGTAAAATATCCAAGCCAAATAAAACCTAAAACCAAATAAAGTCCTAACCAAAGCCAAACTGTATATAGGAAAACCGAGGCTGAAAAACTTGCTAAGACTGGTTTAAAGGCTAGCATGAGTGTGGTGGTGAAATGGATAAGAATTATTGCTAACTCATATTTCAGGGGCGGAGCGAGCGTCAAAAGTGCTTAAGTGCTTGCAAAAAAACGTGCTCAAATATATAGTAGAAACCGCTGTTTTTTTCACCAGAAAGACAGCCCCCGGAATTCACCAGGGTGGTGGATAGAAGATATGTAAGTCCCGGGGTTAGTCAGTGGGTTTTCCCATAATTCAAAAGAGAATGTACCGATACTTGGTAGGTATCAGCATTTACAGAGGTAAAAAATGCCTGCAATTACTCTTCCCGATGGAAGTATTAAAAATTTTGAAAATCCAGTTTCTGTTTACGAGGTTGCTCAGAGCATTGGTCCTGGTTTAGCCAAGTTCTGTGTAGCTGGGAAAGTAAATGGACAACTAGTTGATGCATGTGACAAGATTACTGAAGATGCAACTTTAAGCATCATCACTCCAAAAGATCCTGAAGGTCTGGAAATTATCAGACACTCATGCGCCCATCTTTTAGGCCACGCTATTAAGCAATTATGGCCAGACACTAAGATGGCAATTGGTCCTGTTATCGAAAACGGCTTTTATTATGACGTCGATCTTGACCACACTTTAACCGAAGAAGATCTTCAAGCTCTTGATAAGAGAATGCACGAGCTTGCAGACAAGAATTACGATGTAGTAAAAGAAGTTGCTACATGGGATCGTGCTTATCAGGTATTTACTGAAAGAAACGAACCTTATAAGAAGATTATTCTTGATGAAAATATTGATAAGAATGACCACCCTGGTCTTTATCATCACCTTGAATACATCGATATGTGCCGCGGTCCGCACGTACCAAACATGCGTTTCTGCCATCACTTTAAGATTACTAAGTCTTCTGGCGCTTACTGGCGTGGCGACTCTAACAACAAGATGTTGCAGCGTATCTACGGTACTGCTTGGGCTGACAAGAAGCAACTCGATGAATATTTGAAGCGTCTTGAAGAAGCTGCTAAACGTGACCACAGAAAGATTGGGGTTAAGCTCGACTTGTTCCATATGCAGCAAGAAGCTCCAGGTCTTGTTTTTTGGCACAACGATGGTTGGTGCATTTTCCGTACTCTCGAAACTTTCATTCGTGAAAAGCTTCACCAGTACAAGTACATCGAAGTAAACACTCCACGTATTATGGACCGTGTACTTTGGGAACGTTCTGGTCACTGGTCTAAGTACAAAGATGCGATGTTTACCACCAGTTCAGAAAACCGTGAATATGCTATTAAGCCTATGAACTGCCCAGGTCACATTCAGATCTTCAATCAGAAGCTTCGTTCATACCGTGATCTTCCAATTCGTATGTCTGAATTTGGTAGCTGTCACCGTAACGAACCATCTGGTTCGCTTCACGGCTTAATGCGTGTTAGAGGCTTTACTCAGGACGACGCTCATATTTTTGTAAGTGAAGATATGATTATGTCTGAAGTAAGTAACTGCATTAAGATGGTTTACGACATCTACTCAACCTTCAACTTTACCAATGTTGACGTTAAGCTCTCAACTCGTCCAGCTAAGCGTATCGGTGACGACGCTATGTGGGATAGGGCAGAAGC
>OIYF01000643.1_pt1 | contig 12208 bp, 10 predicted proteins | sample 1587971 | NCBI WGS metagenome assembly OIYF01 (sample SAMN03283248) | human gut metagenome | biome: human-associated habitat; material: feces | host: Homo sapiens | place: Peru | collected 2012 | reverse complement strand
CCTTGAAGAAAATATCAATGTTTACCAACAGAAATATTGTAGAAAGAGTTACAGAAAATAGTAACTCTTTGAGAGATTGTTAACTTAACGTCTAACTTTTTAAAAAAATCTATGAATTATTCATCTTAGCTCCGGGAGGCATTCCTCATACTGCTCTGCAGCTCAATGTCTCCAAAGTAAGGATTCACTCTGGAAAACTTCCAGGGGCCACCTCTTCTTTCAAAAATAGAGGAAGTAAATTTAGTCTATCTATAAATGAAAGATATATGACTAAACTTATCGTAAAACTGAAGATTGCCCTGGCTGTGTTGGGAATCATCAGTATGAGTGTTGATATCGTAGTTAACCTGAAAGGCGTTCGCGTATTTGAGGGTACTACAAGTGTTGATAACCTTATAAGTCTTTTTGAATCATGAAAGTCAGTTGCATACTAAATTTTAATGGAGATATTCATGTAGGAGGTGTAAATCTTGGTAATGTCGTGAACTTCAATCCTTCGCATGATGCCGCAAGAGAGAGGTATAAGAGAGATGATTTTTCTGATTCCGAAGTAACGGAAACGGACTTTGAAGATATTGATGAAGAGAACAAAGGGAATAAAAAGAAAGCATCTGGCATAACTAAGTTATTCTTACCTCATAAACGTAATATTCCTAAAGAATTGAAAGGAGAAAAAGCACAACAGATTCTGAAGAGTTTGTATGAGTATGGGATTTTGGATGAAAACTTCCAGCCTGTCAATCTTTCTGGCTACCAGAAGGGTTATCTTGCCTATAAGTTATCCATCAAACTGCATATTACCAAGCTATGGAAAGTATTCTCGCAATTATGGGATATGAACCCTGCTGTGCTCAGAACGCGCTACAATGAAGCTATCTCAATGCCTTCTATGGGTGAATTTGGAGATAAAATCAATAAATATATAGGTTAAATGACCGCTTTTTGCAAGTAGTACTAGTACGACAGTACTGGTACGTACTAGTTTTTTGTCGCAGAATCGCCGTACATTTGCCCCCGGAATTCAGAACCGATATGGTCTGGGTTTCGGGGGCTTTTGTGTATAGGCACATCAACCGTTGTGGGAGCGCCCAACTGTTTTAAAAAGGAATTTATAAGATGAAAGCAATGAAACCTTTTTATTTTACTCATCCGCAGTACGGAAAACTGAGGGTGGTGGTGATTGGAGGCAAAATCTATTACTGCCTGATGGACGTGAAGAACATCTTCAAGAAGTCGGTTCAGAAACTCTATGAGACGATTGCTGACTCGGAGGGGGAACTGAAAAATCTGAACATCGTGATGAAGAAGGATATGAAAATCAAGTATAACCTCTTCTTCGAGAACCTGGAAATGGGGAAGGAAAAAGCGGAGGCTGAGAACGTGAATGCGGATATCAACTTCTGCGATGAACAGCTGGTGAAGGACCTTGTAGACAGGCATGTTGCTGCCGAGAAATTGGCTGCTAAATGGGTGCTAGGCTTCGTCAAGAGCAGACTGAATGATGCCGAGAATGCTTCGCTCTTCGAGGCGAACGGGGTCAACGAGATTTCGGATAACTCGCTGATTCTGCCTATCAATGTAAGCTATGGCTCAGGGTATATCATGATTAACAGCGAAGTGTTCGATTAATAAAATATGGAGGTAAAATGGAGACAGTACATGTAGTGGCAATTAATCCTTATCGTAAGGGAAATAAGGGGAAAGTTTTTTCTTACAATATTGATACTTATGATAAGGTCATCGGGTCGGAGGAAATCAAGAAGATGATTCAGCAGATTCGGGGTGAATTGCCGATTGACGGAGTGGATTTGAACGATGCGCAGGCGGTGAAGAAGGCGCAGGAGAGGCTGAAGAGCGAACTGCCTTTCTTCTGTCCGCACTACGGCATGTTCAAGAATAATGTGCGCAGACAGGAGAATGCCTTGCCGGAAAGCTTTCTCTTCCAGACGATTATCGATGTGGATGATAAGGAGTATGTGGAGAAGGCGATTGAGAAGGCGCGCGAGCTGAACTGCTCTTCGGGTATCTGGAATGGGAGTTTGCTGCATCTCTGCTATAGCGCTCGCAAGAAGCTGCATATCGGGATTAGAATGCCGATTGGGATGACCATCGAAGAGACGCAGAAGGCATATTGTGAGGCGCTCGGTGTGCCTTATGATGAGAGCTGCATCACACCTGAAAGGATGATTTTCCTGACGGATAAGGACTCGGAAATCTACCGGTCTAAAATGTGGTGTGCAGTGCTGCCGGAGAGCGAGATACAGGCTCGCAGACAAGCGTTCCTTAATCGTGGGCTTACGGTTGACGGCAAAAAAAATCTCCCACAGATTTCACAGATGACACAGATTCATTCTGGGGAGATTCATGATACAGGAAAATCTGTGTTATCTGCGGGGACAGGGAATCTCCCACAGATTCCACAGATGACACAGATACATTCTGGGGAGGTTCCTGATGCAGGAAAATCTGTGAAATCTGTGTCATCTGTGGGACAAAATATAAATCATAAATTTCAAAATAAAGACGATGTTCAAAACAATAGACTTTCGGGCAATCGTGGCGATTACGCTGCTCCTGCTGGCACTGCTGTTCAGCCTGCCCAATCTGGTAATAGCAATCATGCTGATGATTCTCATTTCGGGAATCCTGGAGGCAATTATGGCACTGGTGAACTGGGAGCGGCCAGTGAGAAGAATCTGATAGCCTTTGATCTGTTCGTGCAGTCGGCTGGGCTTGAGGGGATGGCGATTGATACCGTCGGGTCTCGGCACTCTTCGCTGCTCGCTATCATGAGCGCAGGCGCATCGAGGGTGATGAGCGAGGAGGAACTGATGAAGGTGGTGAGGACGAAAATGCCAAGCTACTATCAGGAGGATGACTGCCATCAGCTGATACATGATTTCTATGCGAAATATGCTGACAGCTGCAAGCCGATGTCGAGGGATGTGATAAGGGTGAATGCGCTGGCGGAAAAACAGGCCAGCCAACAAGTTAATAGTTTACAGTTAACAGTTAATAGCCTTAACGCAAATCATGCAGTTCAAAGTTCAAATCTCCAAGTTCAAAGTAGCGAGGAGGATTATCCGGAACCGCCAGCGATGCCGGAGAAACTGCCGAAACTGGTGGAACTGCTGATATCTCGGACACCGGAGGTTTATAAGCCGGCAGTGGCGCACGCTATCTTCCCTCCGCTCGCTACGCATCTCTGGCAGACGAGCTTCCGGTATATTGATAATGTAGTACATGAGGCTACGCTTTCTACTTGCTTGCTTGCCGGTACGGGTGCAGGTAAATCGTCTGTGGATAAGCCGATTAGATATATTATGGAGGATATCAGAAAGCGGGATGCGGAGAATCTGAAACGTGAGAAGGAATGGAAGGAGGAAGTGACGCGCAAGGGTGCCAACAAGGATAAGCGCAAACGACCGGATAATCTTGTTATCCAGGAGATTGATGCTGATATGACCAGTCCGGCATTCGTGATGCGAACCGCTGAGGCGCAGGGGCGTTTCCTCTATACTTCGCTCAATGAGCTGGACCAGTTTGATGCTCTCCGGGGCAGCGGCAACCAGCAGTTCCGCATCATGTGCCTCGCCTTTGATCCATTCAACCTCTTTGGTCAACAGCGCGTGGGCGTTCAAAGTGTGACAGAAAGGGTAACGATAAGGTTCAACTGGAATGCATCTACCACCATCCAAAAGGGGCAGCGTTACTTCTCAAAAGTTTTGACAGACGGTCCGATAAGCCGTATCAATTTCTGTACCATTCCGGAGCGTGAAATCGGTGACGAAATGCCTGTTTACGGCGATTACAATGATGCTTACCGTGAGGCGCTGAAGCCTTATATCGAGAATCTGAACAACGCCAGGGGACTGATTGACTGTCCTGAGGCGTTCCAGCTTGCCCTTAAACTGAAGGATGAGAATGCTGAGTTCTCACGTCTGTCGCAGGATAGGGTTTACGAGAACCTTTCTTTCCGTGCCAACGTCATCGCCTACCTGAAGGCGTGTGTGCTGTATGTGGCGAACGGTTGCAAATGGGAGCCGGAGATTGACGAGTTCATCCGCTGGAGCGAGCGTTACGACCTCTACTGCAAGATGCGTTTCTTCGGTGATGCCATCAAGAGGGCGAATGATACAGGCGAGAAGTCGAGCAAGCGAGGACCATCCAACATGTTGATGCAGTTGCCGGATGAGTTTACTTACCAGCAGGTGATAGATTTGCGTGTAGCGAATGGGATGAGTCAGAAAGGTACTTCCAAGATGTTGGGAAACTGGAAGGATCGCCATTACATCAGGGCTAAGGAGAACGACTCAGTTCCTCAATTCCTCAGTTCCTCAGTTTTTATTAAACTTAAATTCCGAAAGGAGAATTCATAGCGTATGGAAATAGTAGTAAAAAGAATAGCAAAGAAGAAGACTTATACGATAGGTCATCTTTATATCCTGAGTGATAAGGACGTGAAGCGTACTTGGCGTTCTGGGGTAAAAATTGGCGACAAGCGTATCTTTGAGCACAGCTTTGATAAGGCGAAGTTGGACAAGGAGCATTACTTCTGTGATACCCTGGAGCCTACGTGGAGAAACCTTCTGGGTGTCGAACTGAAACCGGAAGAGGAGGATAGACGATACAGTAGGGTATCGGGTAAGAAAGCCCGCAAGATACCGGGTCATACGGCGATACCGGAAGGCTCGTATCCTGTGGTTATCTCGAAATCGCCAAGGTTTAAGAAGTGGCTTCCGCTGGTGCAGGGTGTTCCTGATTTTGAGGGCATCCGCATTCATGCCGGTAATTATCCCGATGATACGCAGGGCTGCATTCTGGTAGGTGAAAATAAATTACAGGGTGCCGTCTTTAATTCCCGCATCTGGTTGCATCGGCTCATGAATGCCATTACCGCAGCGAGAGAAAGAGAGGAGAGCGTTTGGATTACGGTCATTTAGTGTTGAATGTTGATTTTTGAATGTTGAGTGATTAATTTTTAAAAACAAATTATTATGGTAAAGTCAGTTAATACAAATAAAGTAGAAATGGATAAGAAGGCTGCATTTGCTGTCGTGTTTGAAAACTCTGAATTCGGTAAGGTTCGTACCTTGACCGATGAGAATGGGGAGCCATTGTTCTGTGCAAAGGATCTCTGTAATGTACTGGGATATAAGAGAGCGAATGATGCTGTAGATCAGTTAGTTAAACCACTTGATACGGCGAAACGCCGTACATGGGTAGCAACCGGTCTGAAGAAGGATGGAACCTCGGCGATGCGTCGTACTCAGATGCTTTATGTTAACGAGAGTGGTTTCTATGCTTTGGTGCTCGGCTCTAAGCTTTCTACTGCCGTGAAGTTCAAAAACTGGGTTACGGCTGATGTGCTGCCACAGATTCGCAAGACGGGTGGTTACATCCCGGTACAGCAGGGCGAAAGTGATGAGGAGACAATCCGACATGCAGAAGAAATTCTCCGTGCTACGCTCAAGGAGAAGGAGAATCTGCTGAAGAAGCAGCGTCTGCAGATAGAGCAGCAGAAGAAGCTCATCGGCGAACAGGATACGGAAATCCGACGTCTCAATGATGTTGTTGATGAACAGGTGGTTCGCATCGCTAAGAGTGGTGATAATATCATCCAGTTGGAGAATCAGGTGGGTAATCTTCTGCCGAAGGCGCTCTATAGCGATAACGTGCTCGATTCCGTTTCCTGCTTCACCACTACGCAAATTGCGAAGGAACTCGGTATCACAGCCCAGGAGCTGAATCGCTCGCTCTGCGCTCTGCATATCCAGTATTACCAGAGCGGTCAGTATCTCCTCTATGCCGATTACGCCCACATGGGCTTGGCAAAGAGCCGCACCCGCTACAGCGCCTTCCTCGACCCGAAGAGTGATGGTAGATAAAGAAACTTTACAACTATGGCGTTTGAAGAGAGAATAGCTGGAAGACTGGCGCACCGGCAGGGGGATACAATCTTGAATATGGTTACCCTGTCGCATTCGTTGGATATCCCTAAGGCGGAGCGGTCCCGAAACTTCTCGGAGACTGACATCATTTCAGCCGAGTGCAGCTTCTCTGCCCGTACCTATCTGTACCGCATTTTCAAGTTAAAGGAAGGCTGTACTCCTACCAAATGGCGGGAGAAAATGGCTGAAAATGTAGCCGCAGAGGATAAAAAGCAGGATTAACCATTTTTCGATAAATACCAGGAAAACGCATCGTGAAATGAAAAAATACGTTAAAAAGGGTGTCGCATTCGTAGGAATGCGACACCTTTTTCTTAGGAATGCGACACCTATACAGAGGAATGCGACACCTTTTTTGAAAAAAAAATACTATATTTGCACCATGAAATAAATATTAGAAACCATGCCGAGGATAGAACTCGCCCTGATCATCATCGGGGTGTTTGCACTCATGTTAGGCATTATCTTCGTATATGCCATGATACATGAGTACAGGATGTATCTTGAGGAACATCGGAAGGCTCGCATCAGCTTTCGTGATTTCTTCAAGCAGGAACAGTTTTATATCTTTCTATTTCTGGTATCGATATTCATCATGTCGTTAAACCTCCTGTATTTCCTGGAGTGAGTTTCGGCAATAAGCAGACAAATATAAATAACAAATATAAAATTAAATTATGAAAAAGTTTAACAATCAATCCTATGGGTCGCATGTCGGCCGTATGAACTATGGGGGGGGCAAAGTTCTGTAGATTTGCCCTGTTCCCATTGATGTTGTTGATGTTGTTGCTTCTGCCTACACGTATGGTGGCGGAGACTACAACAGAAGATCCACGCTATACATTGTTCAATAGCTTGGATGGTATATCCGATGTTACCATTACTGACAATGGCAGTTATCCTTGGAAGATGCTGGACTTGAAAGCCGATGGAATGGAGAGCTTCACTATTCCTGATGGTAGCAAGGGACTGATGTCAAGTAATTATCATGTGGACGGAAGTTCTTCAGAGACTGTAGTCAATTTCACAGTAGAAAAGCCTATGTTATTGGCGTTTAAGTATCTCGTTTCTTCAGAATATTTTGATAAAGCCACTATTACTTTAGATAACAAAAAGTCTTGGACGATTAGCGAAATAAAGCAAATAGAGATTAAAGAATTATTATCTGTTGGCAAGCATTCTTTGAAGTTGTCTTACACAAAAGACGGCTCAGATAATGAAAATGCCGACCGCACATGCATATACGATCTGAAAACAGCAACCACTTTTTCTGAATATGTTGCAGACTACGTTGCTACGAACTCTACATTGACTTTCAAAAAAATCACTTCAGACAATCTGGAAGGTCTTGATTTAAGCCGTATGGCTGTGGTAGATAACATCGATATAGATAACATCGATATGGTGCAAAATGTGTGCACTAATTACAGTAGTATCAAGAATATCGTTTTCGATGAGAGTTTCAAGACTTACGCTCCTACATCGTTGAGTGGATTCTTTAATGGCTGCAAAACCTTGGAAACAATTTCAGGCCTTGAATATTTGAATACAGCGAATGTGGAGTATATGGACAATATGTTCAATGGCTGCTCCGCTCTCACCTCTCTCGACCTCACTAAATTCAATACAGCGAATGTGGAGTTTATGTACCATATGTTCAAAGGCTGCTCCGCTCTCACCTCTCTCGACCTCACTAAATTCAACACAGCGAAGGTGACGTATATGAACAATATGTTCGAAGGCTGCTCCGCTCTCACAACCATCTACGCCAGCGACAAGTTTGTTACGGACAATGTTAAGTACGGTTTAGATATGTTCACTGGTTGCAAAAGTCTCAAAGATTATAGCGATAGCAAGACCGACCACAACTATGCCAACTACGGCCCGGATGGTTATTTTACTCCAGTATTTGATTATGCCGAGTTTGACAATGCTACTGGAACGCTTACATTCAGACGCGGCCTTTCCAAGCCCGAAGGTGCTTATGATTTGAATGAAGGTGATAATACACCTGAGTGGAGGAGAGAGAAAGAGCCCGAAGATGGATCTTTTGTTCCTGGTGAGAAGATTAATATTAGTAAGGTAGTATTTGATGCTTCGTTTGCCAATGCAAGACCAACGAGCTGCTATAAGTGGTTCGATATGTGTACCTCTCTGACCGAAATTGAAGGTATTGAGAATCTGAATACAGAGAAAGTAACAAACATGGGCTCTATGTTCTCGGGTTGCTATGATCTTACCCAGCTCGACCTCTCTAACTTCGATACTCAGAATGTGGAAAATATGAGCGATATGTTTGTTTCCTGTATGAATCTTAAATCGCTCAACGTCTCAAATTTCGATACTCAGAAAGTGAAAGATATGAACGATATGTTCTATAACTGCAATAGTCTTACCTCGCTCGACGTCTCTAACTTCAATACTCAGAACGTGGAGAATATGAGCTATATGTTTAGTTGTTGCGAAGGTCTTAATTCTCTCGATCTCTCTAAGTTCGATACTCAGAAGGTGACGGATATGAGCAAGATGTTCTGGAATAGCTCTGCTCTTAAAACCATCTATGTCAGCGACAAGTTTGTTACAACAAAGGTAAGTTCTGGAGCTAATATGTTCCAAGATTGCGAGAATCTCAAAGGTTTTATAGATTATATCAGTAACAAAGACAAGGACAATAACGAATACGCCAACTACAAGACTGGCTATTTCAGCAAGTTGGTAGGTAAGAATGGTGAGGAGAAGATAGGTGCAGCGGGAGAAACTCTTACTACGGAGAATCTTGTTCTTGACGATGGCAAGGATTTCGTGGCTTATGAGCCGTTCGCAACCAAGAATGCATTTTACATCCGAGTTATCCCTGAAGGTTCTACATGGGGAACGCTCTGCTTGCCTTTCGCCATTGTCCAGAGCCAGGAAACAGAATATAAGTTCTATCGTCTCACAGGTATTGACAATGATAATGATTGCATCACCCTTGAGAGTTGCGAAGAGGGCATAATCCCTGCCGGCACTCCAGTGCTCTTCAAGATGAATAAGGATGAGCAGACACTCAGCATTTCTGTACAAAATGTAGGCATCGTTATTGAGCCAGTAGCAGAAACAGCCTCAGAAGTCAACCTCGTAGGTTCATTCACCAAGATTGGCGGCAATGGCAATCAGGGTCTTGCAGAAAACGACTACATCATTGGCAAGGATAAGTTCTGGCGTGTCTCTGACTTGAAAGATGGCAAGGGCGTGGGTATCAAACCGATGCGTGCATACATCCATCCAGCCACAGCATCACAGGCAAGAGCAGCCATGCTGAGCATCGGAAAGGGTGATGGCACTACTGCCATTGACAACCTCAACGCTATCAGCAACGATGCCAACGCAGAATACTATGATGCGAATGGTCGTCGTACCAATGGTCTGCAGAAGGGTCTGAACATCGTGAAACGTGGCAGCAAGACTTATAAAATCATGGTTAAGTAAAGAACTATAAAAACAATATACAATGAAGAAGAAAGAATATATAAAGCCAGAGATACAGGTGGTAAACATCACCTCTTGCGCTCTCCTCGCAGCCTCTACCCTATATCAAGGAAAAGCTGATAGCGGTAGTAGTCCAGCAAAAGATGATGATGACTGGTATTATGGTGAGTAATAGCTTAAAAGTTTTAGGAAAAGTTATATGGATAGCTTTGGAGCGGATGAATCATCACATGATGTGATTACCTCTCTTGAATATCCAAGCGATGGAGTGTAATTTTACGCTCCTGATTCTAATTATAAGTAGAGGGCTGCAGACGGCATCATGCCGTTTGCAGCCCTTTTGTGATATGATAAGGATGCTGACAGAGACGGAAATTATGAGTTTTATGTTGTCAGTCAAGCAACTCAAGTAGTTCAATCAAGCAACTCAAGTAGTTCAGTAAGACAATTCAAGTAGTTCAGTCAGCGAGTTCAGACGTCTAAGTTAGCTGATGCAGACGTCTCGATAAGCTTACAGATACGTCTCCGTTAGCTTACGCAGTCATATCCTTAACCCGATGCAGTCATATTCTTAACCCAGCACAGCCATATTCTTAACCCAGCGCAGCCATATTCTTAACCCAGCGCAGCCATATTCACAACCACAGCAGCCATATTCACAACCCAACACATGGACATGGTTTCATGGAATGAAACATTTTGTTTCATACCATGAAACTGTTCGTTTCAAGCGGAGAAACACTTCGTTTCATCCTGTGAAACGAACCGACACGTCTCAAAGCTTTTGCCCTTACAAGGCGACAGGTTTGCGTCGTAATTACCCAGGGCGATGCCCTGGGCTAGGAGCTTCTGCCCCTTCAGGGCGTGTGGGGCTAAACTAGCGAAAGTTCAGGGGTATGCTTTACTCGTAAATGAAAAAGTTCAGGGTTTTGTTTTACTCGTAAACGAATTCGATTACTTCTGCATAATGATTAGCAGAAAATCGTGATGGATAACCCCAAATCGTGAGGGATAGCGTGATGGATTTTGTAAACATTTCGTCAATCTATCACGCTAAACAAAAGAGATAATAACCTCATTATCAGATAATTAAAGTTTCAAAAAACGGGAAACGTGAGGGATGTGAGGGATAAAACAGATTTTTAAAAAAAAAATGAGGGTGTGTCATGGACTTATGACACACCCTCTTTATATATAATAATGTGTCTAATACGCAGATTATTCTACATCATTGTTGTGATCCAAAGAGTCGTTGAACTCCTTAGGAGCCTGCTCATCATTACGATGCTCGTAACGACGTGGCTGACGAGCTGGACGCTCACCACGACCTTCATGACGATCATCACGACGACCGCGACGCTCACCGCGCTCTGGACGTGGACGACGCTCACGCTCTACATAACCCTCTGGCTTCTCCATCAACACACGGTGAGAGAGCTTGTACTTGCCAGTCTTAGGATCAATCTCCATCAACTTCACCTTGATCTTGTCGCCTTCCTTGATGCCAGCCTCTTCAACTGTCTCAAGACGCTTCCAATCAATCTCAGAGATGTGGAGCAAACCATCCTTACCAGGGAGAATCTCTACGAAGCAACCGTAAGGCATGATAGAACGAACAGTACCCTCGTAAACCTCACCAACCTCAGGAACAGCTACGATAGCCTTGATCTTAGCCAAAGCTGCATCGATAGAATCCTTGTTAGGAGCAGATACCTGGACGTGACCCTTACCATCAGTCTCCTCGATAGTGATTGTCGCACCAGTATCCTCCTGCATCTGCTGGATAATCTTACCACCAGGGCCGATAACAGCACCGATGAACTCCTTAGGGATATCGAATGCTACGATACGTGGAACCTGTGGCTTCATCTCAGCACGTGGCTCAGAGATTGTCTCCATCATGCAGTTGAGGATGTGCTCACGACCAGCCTTAGCCTGCATCAAAGCCTCCTCAAGAATCTCGAAGCTCAAACCGTCGCACTTGATATCCATCTGTGTAGCAGTCAAGCCATCGCGGGTACCAGTGGTCTTGAAGTCCATATCACCCAAGTGGTCCTCATCACCGAGGATATCACTGAGGATAGCGTACTTGTCCTCACCTGGGTTCTTGATAAGACCCATAGCGATACCAGAAACTGGCTTCTTCATAGGAACACCTGCATCCATCAGGGCGAGAGTACCGGCACAAACAGTAGCCATAGAAGAAGAACCGTTAGACTCCAGGATCTGGCTTACCAAACGAACTGTGTAAGGGAAGTCAGCAGGAATCTGACCCTTCAAACCACGCCATGCCAAGTGACCGTGACCAATCTCACGACGGCCTACGCCGCGCTGAGCCTTAGCCTCACCTGTAGAGAATGGAGGGAAGTTATAGTGAAGGAGGAAGCGCTGGTAGCTCTTCTCGAGCACACCGTCGATAAGCTTCTCATCCATCTTTGTACCAAGAGTACATGTAGAGAGAGACATTGTCTCACCACGCTGGAAGATAGCGCTTCCGTGAGGCATTGGGAGTGGAGATACCTCGCACCAGATAGGGCGGATTTCTGTAGTAGCACGGCCATCAAGGCGCAAGCCCTCGTCGAGGATGCAACGGCGCATAGCATCGCGCATTACGTCATCATAGTAACGGGTAGCCTCAGCGTGCTTCTCCTCCAAGTCTTCCTCAGAAAGATCGGTATGAGCAGCGTCATACTTCTCGAGGAAATCAGCCAGAACCTTGTCGAAAGCATCCTGACGTGCATGCTTCTCCAAAGCCTGATGATTGATATCATAAGCTGGCTTGTAAAGCT
>OIYF01000640.1_pt1 | contig 12258 bp, 6 predicted proteins | sample 1587971 | NCBI WGS metagenome assembly OIYF01 (sample SAMN03283248) | human gut metagenome | biome: human-associated habitat; material: feces | host: Homo sapiens | place: Peru | collected 2012 | reverse complement strand
ATGATTGGATATCTAGAAAATATATCAACATGGATTTATAGCAACAAATAGCGGTGGATTAGATATTTTACAAGAAAACTAAATTACACCAACAATATGGACTTGACTATAGGCATTCACTTCAATGCCAAGATTCGATAAAAATAACCTGGGTAGATGAACTTACAACTCCTGAACTCACGAATTCATGAGCAAAGCAAAAGAAAAATACAGTCGGTATCGCATGGGGAAGGTGACTAGTTTATGGGACGTGATGGGGGAAATTAAGCTAAAGTCTTGGATCTTGGCGTTATAGGTGGAATTTAATAAAAAATGAGCTTGTTTATAAGGCTGTGAATTTAGGGTGTATAACTATGGTATATCTTGGGAATAAATGGTGGATAAAGAGTGAATAAGAAATTTTGATGGTTCTAGTAGTGTATTAGTTGGACTTTTGTGTGGATAACAAGGGTAAAACCTGGGGATAAATAGAAAATTAACTGTTAATAACCATGTGTTTATTGAGGTTTATACTTTTTATTTGCTTGGGGGTTTTTATTTGAGATTCTGGCTGGCTCCTCTTGCCGGACTCGAACCAGCGACATACGGATTAACAGTCCGCCGTTCTACCGACTGAACTAAAGAGGAATCACGTAAATACTGTTCCATGGAGTGCTTTAAACACTACATAAAGAACGAAGCGCATGATAAATGTGATTCATTGTATTGTCAAGAGAATTTTAAGTTTTTTATTGAAAATTGTCTATATTTTGCGCAGTTAATAATGGTTTGGGAGGGTGATATTGGATTATAAGGCCGCGCAAAAAATTGGGGCTTAAGGAGTCTTTGAGGTACCAAAGCAAGCATAGTTAATTTCTCTTGCAGTAACCTTTGTTGTTCATGGTAAGATATAATTTAATTAAGGAGAGGATAGCTTAAGCCAATAGATATCTTGTCAGTCTTAAGTGGTTTGAGGTAACTTTTGCGGGGCGAACTAGGCTTAGGCTTGAGTCGCTAGGGCTAGGCCAACTTACTTAGTTGGCCCAAATTATTTATCTCGCTACACAGGCTCTAGTGAGGAATATACTTAGCTATACGACTTAGAATAGCAATAGTAATGGTAAAAGAGACTAGTAAAAGGTAAATGGCAAACTGCTTGGTTCATTAAATGAGTTCATAAATTAAAATAGAATAAAAGTGCCTTAACTTCTTTTGAAAAACTACCACGCCTAAAGCTTAGCCTCTTTAATTTTTTGTAGTTAAACTTTAATTTCAGTTTAGTTGGTGTGGATTGCTTGCGCTAAGCAGATGATAATAGCGAGAAGTAGCGTGGAAGCAGCATGACTCGAGCATAGAGAGGAGCATTGTTTTAAATGATCGTAGAAGAAGCCCGTAAGTTTAATCTTGAAGCGCCTTATGGGGCAGCAGGGGATCAACCAACTGCTATTGCTGAACTTAGTAAAGGTATTTTTGAGGGGCGTAAAGCGCAAGTTCTCCTTGGGGTAACTGGTTCGGGGAAAACTTTTACGATGGCAAGTGTAATTGCCGCGGTCAATAAACCAACTTTAATCTTAGCGCACAATAAAACATTAGCGGCTCAGCTTTACGGGGAAATGAGAAAATTTTTCCCGCATAATGCCGTTGAATATTTCGTTTCCTATTACGATTATTACCAACCTGAAGCTTATATTCCGTCTTCTGATACTTATATTGCTAAAGACGCGCAAGTTAATGAACACATTGAACAGATGCGCTTAAGCGCAACCAAGGCTTTACTTGAAAGAAGAGATACAATTATCGTTTCTTCTGTGAGTGCAATTTATGGTTTGGGCTCTCCGGAGCGTTACTTACGCCAAATTTTACACCTCACGGTCGGTGACATTATTGACCAACATGAAATCACCTCGCATTTAGCTGATTTACAGTATACGCGTAATGATGTCGACTTTTCTCGCGCGCACTTTAGAGTTCGAGGTGATGTCATCGATGTATTTCCTGCTGAATCCGACGAATTTGCTGTGCGCATTGAGCTCTTTGATGATGAAATCGAACGCCTTTATACCTTCGACCCTTTAACAGGTAAATACCATGAGGATTTGCAGCGAGTAACTATTTATCCAAAAACGCACTACGTAACGCCACGTGATGTCTTAAAAGAAGCTACCAAAGAAATAAAGGCCGATTTAGAAATTAGAAGCGCTGAACTTTTGACTGCTAATAAGTTAGTGGAAGAACAAAGATTACGTGAACGTACGGTCTGCGATTTGGAAATGATTGAAGAACTTGGCTACTGCTCCGGTATTGAAAACTATTCTCGTTATCTATCTGGGCGTAAGCCTGGAGAAGCTCCACCCTGCCTCTTTGACTATCTACCTAAAGATGGCTTACTAATCATCGATGAATCGCATGTAACCGTGCCTCAAATCGGCGCGATGTACAAAGGGGATCGTTCGCGTAAAGAAAACCTCGTCAACTTTGGGTTTCGGTTGCCGTCTGCTCTTGATAATCGACCTTTAAATTTCGCTGAATTTCAAAAGCTTCAACCTCAAACCATCTACGTCTCTGCTACACCTAAAGAATTTGAATTAGAAGAAGCTAATGGGCAAGTAGTTGAACAAGTAGTGCGCCCAACAGGTTTATTAGACCCAATCATCGAAGTGCGTCCGGTAGCGGGGCAAGTCGACGATGTGATGAGTGAAATTCGCCTAAGATCTAGCAAAAATGAACGTGTACTCGTTACCACTTTGACTAAGCGTACCGCTGAAGATTTGACGGAATATTTAGAAGAGCACGATATCAAAGTGAGATACCTCCATTCTGATATCGATACCGTTGAACGTGTCGAAATTATTAGGGACTTAAGACTAGGGGCCTTTGACGTATTAGTCGGGATTAACCTGCTCCGTGAAGGGCTTGATATCCCTGAAGTATCGTTAGTTGCGATCCTAGACGCGGACAAGGAAGGATTCTTACGTTCTTCACGCTCATTAATTCAGACCATAGGTCGTGCTGCTCGTAACGTCAATGGCTGTGCCATTTTGTATGCTGATACTATTACCGATTCCATGCAGGCTGCTATAGACGAAACTGAACGTAGACGTAAAAAACAGCAAGCATACAACGAAGAACATGGCATCGTGCCACAGTCTGTTAAAAATGAAGTTAAAGACATCATGCAATTAGGTGAAAAACGAGAGAATATCGAAAATACGATTACCTCTAGCGCCACTTCATTAAGTGATGATATAGCGCAAATCATGCAATGCCATGACGCGCATAAACTAACAGCTTGCATGGAAGAATATCGCAAGCAAATGGTTGAAGCTGCGCGAGCCCTGCAGTTTGAAAAAGCAGCTGCTTTACGCGATAAGATTAAAGCGATTGATGAAAGACTTCGAACAATTTAGTTGGGTCTTAGGGAGTTATTTGGAGCCATGTTTTCGTTGTTCTTGAGTCTAACTTACGTTTTTAGATAGATTACTTACGCCAAGTGTTTTACGATGGGACGTTTTAGGACAGAGTTTTTTAGGACAGTGTATTTTTGCGATGATTATGACTTCCTAAGGCTAAAACGTGTATTAAAATGTGTATAATGCTCAGTAGCTCAGTAAATATTTTGTGTTAGACCTCAAGTGTAATGAGTTAAAACGAGTGAACTATGAACCAAGGAAACTAGGTGAACCTAGTGAATTAGGCTTACACTTAAAATTCGTTTTATTTCATAATTGTTATTAATGAGTAAGCTATTATTAATGAATAAGCAGTCCCTAGTATTACGAACGGACTCAAGGTCAATAGTACTGAATTCAACACTTTAGCCTTATATCTATAGCGTTGCAAAGAATTTTGAAGTTGTTTTGGGAAGGAGTACTTCGAAGTGAATTACTGCAAGTATATTCAGATTGATGTTATCAATGGCGAAGGAACACGCTGCACTTTGTTTGTGGCTGGGTGTGAACACCACTGTAAGGGGTGTTACAATCAGTCAACTTGGAATACTGATGCAGGTTTTCCGTTTACCGAAGAAATGGAAGATCAGATCATCTCTGATCTAAATGATACTAGAATTCACAGAAGAGGCTTGTCTCTTTCTGGTGGCGATCCATTGCTTCCATCTAATATTCCAGCTGTAAAAAAACTCTGCGAACGTATCAGAAGAGAATGTTCACCTGACAAAGACATTTGGCTTTGGACTGGTTACACCAAGGATCAATTAACTCCTGATCAACAAGAAGTAGTAGATCTAATTGATGTGTTAGTTGATGGCCGTTTCGTTGAAGAACTTAAAGACCTTACTTTACCATTCCGTGGCAGTAAGAACCAAGTAATCTATCGCTTTAACCGTTCTCAGTCTTGGTGGAAAACTAAAGACGTAGCCTCAGAAGATCAGGAATCAAAAGATTAAGCCCAAATGCAGCCCTTGGCTCAGCGAAAGAATAAGTCAAAGAATATGCTTAATTTAAAGCGAAATGGCAATTTCCTTCACTATGACTAAAAGCTCTTGTGTTTCGTGACCCAAGAGCTTTTGCTTTTTTGCTCAAGGCTAATGCGCAATTGCGCTGCTTAGTGGATTGTGCATTGTGCATTGGGGGAGGGAGGAAAAATGGGGAGAAGGAAAGGAAAAAAGAGCAAGATGAAAGGAACAAAGAGCAAGATGTAAGGAAGGATCGGGACCAAAAGTCAACAAAACAATGATTGAAGTAATTAAAGTGGCGGAAATAAAACTTTGAAAGCGTCTGTCTTGTTGCAATAATAAAATAAATCTGCAAAATGCAAAACAATATGCAAAAGATAACAAAATTTAAAAATATATCCAAAAGCATATGAACAACTTTCCTCAAAACTACAGGTCTATAGAAATTATTTTTTAGCATAAAACCTAAAGATGCAGGGTAAATTTTAGGTAAATCCTCTTTATGAGCTATATTTATCGATATTATGTAAATAATTAAATTTATTTATAACTGTTTGGCAAAAGTTGGCACGGAGTTTGCTTTATATATTTCGTAATCAGTTTATCCCGTGCTCTTTCTTTGTTGAAAGACGTTTGAGCTCAATCCTTATGGATTGAGCTTTTTTTTTGTTTGGCGTAAACCTCCAAATTTGCCTCGCCAATATCATAAGTTCTTATCTTTGCGCCAATATATTTAAAATGAGGCCTTGTTTATTAAGGCCATACTTAATATGTAGCAATTCGCCAAAGTGAAAATGTCGTTTTTTACCTAAGCTTTCTTTTTAAGTGGTCCTTTTACCTCTTCCTGTTCCTTTTAGTTTTCCTTTTCCTTTGGGCAATATCATTTGGTATTTCTCTTGGCTCCATCCTTTGGCTTTGAGGAAGCATGGAGTTTGAAAGAGCCTATGGAATTTTGAAAGGGTCGATGGAAAATGGCTAGAGCCTTTAGGGAAGAGGGGATAATATTTCGTTAAATAAATTTCTTGCGGGCTTGCGTTTAACATGTTGGGCTTAGATAGGTCTGCTCTTTAGACTAAAAAGCTAAATTATCTAAATTCGAATAGGCATTTAGCGTAATTTAAGCCCAAATTTTTACCTCAAGTTTTGGGAAATTGGATCCCTGGTTTTATTTCTTTTGCTACATAAAATTTGGGTGAGAAAGTTTTTATAAAATCTTTATATTTACAGGGTTTGTTTATTCTTTTTTAATGCGCGTTTTAAAAGTTTTTTAGATTGATATTCAAGAAATAACTACCCCAAAATAGCTCCGATTTGAGACGAATCAATTAATGTGATTACCTTTTTAAGTAATAGGCATATAATGCCGACTTAACCTAGTCTTAATTCAGATTTAACAATAAAAAGAGATCTGAAGTAAGCTACTTTTGAATAAGTTACATGTTTAGTTACGTTCTTAATTTACGGTTGCGCTTATGTTTGTTAGACCTAAATCAAGTAGTCTCAATAATTCAACTTCCCTCAAGTCATTGGTTAGAAATACTAAACCATTTACTAGAAACCAAGGGGGAAAATCGCGTGCTTGGTCAGCAAATGAAACTACTTCACCTGCTAGAAATGCATTTGGACGCGCTTATCAAGAGCACGTAAGCCCAAGTCATGTGGCTTCGGAACATGGAACTTTTGCGGAGGCTACTAGTGATAGTAAGGGCCAAAGCACTTCTAAAATCAAATCACTCTCTCGTCGAAAGCAGTGGTTAATCGCTACGCTTTTGGCGGTCCTCTTAGGGGTGGTTGCTTTAAATTATTACAACTACCTTCACGATTGGGCGCTAGCTTTTGTGGTCTTACCACTCTTACCTGTAATTATCGGCTCTTCTATTAAACCGCGTCGCCTTTTAGGGGTATTTATATTTTGGGCGTTAGCAGCTGGAGGAATTTCTGCGATTAGATTGTTTACGACTAACGTACAGTTTAATTCGTTTTCTGGGGTGGACGTATTATTAGTAATTGCTGTAGCTGAAGTGATGACACTTGGGGCTTTAGTCTCAAGTGCGGCTTCAAATAAATTGCTAAAGCTAGTTATGGGGCTAATCTTTATTGGCGCCGCACTTGCGTTTTGGTTATGCATGTTACTAGTATTTGGTAACTTCTTAGTTTCAGGGACTTTTATTAGCGTCGAAAGTATTTTAGCGATCATGCAGACCAATTTGGCTGAAGGTTGGGAATATTTGTCCTGCCATGCTGGAACGGGGCTAGCGCTTACAGTTATTGTGGCGGTTATTGGGACGCTAGTATTTTCAGTTTGGTTAGGTCTTGGGGTTAAGGAACAAACCCAAGTTTCGTACAAGACCTTGTTGGTGTGCTTACTAATCGCTATTTTAAGTGTTTGCTGCCTTAAGAACCGAAATTTTGTGTACCGCGCAGGCCTTGAAACGGTTAAATATGTTTCAAGCTTTACGGCTTTCAAAGCTCACGCCGCGGAACGTGCGCAAAACCTTCAAAATCTAGCCGTAACTTCTAAAGCTAAACCTGGGGTTTATGTTTTAGTGATAGGGGAATCAGCCACCCGTAACCATATGGGGGCTTACGGCTACAGCCGTAATACCACTCCTTGGTTAAGCCAAATGGCTAAAAATCCTAAGAGCGGTACGGTCTTATTTGATAATGCATATTCATGTCACACCCAAACGGTTCAAGTCTTAACTTACGCTTTGACTAGACAAAATCAATACAATACTGTTACCCCTGGTGAAAACTACTCATTAATTGAAGTGGCTAAAAAAGCAGGCTTTAAGACAGTCTGGCTTAGTAACCAACAAAAGTATGGGGCGTTTGATACTCCGCTAGCTTTAATGGCTCAATCTGCTGATCAGGGTATGTGGTTAAATAGTGAACTTATGGGGTATCAGTTCTCTAGCCATTTGGATTCAGACCTCTTGCCGTATTTTGACAAGATTAAATATGATGACAAGATGCTTATCATCGTCCATTTAATTGGGAGTCATGAACAATATGAACAGCGCATCCCTAAAGATCGGACTCCATTTGGGACAGAACAATACGTAGATCTTTATGACAATACCATTTCATTTACGGATGAAGTACTCCAAAAGATCTATGCCCGTGTTACTCAAATTCCAAATTTTGAGGCGATGGTTTACGTCTCTGATCATGGAGAATATGCGGAAAAGCGTAGTGGCCATAACTTCAATTTGTTCCACCCGGCGATGACTAGGATTCCGTTTGTCGTATTTGCGGGACCTAAATTTATGTCCGAACAGGCTACAAACTTTAAGAGGCTACAAGAAGTTAGACACCATTACTTCACTAACGATTTACTCTATAACTTTATGCTTAATTTAACGGAGGTTACTACTTCTGTTGACGAGTCCGAAAACTCCATATTAAGCCCTCTATACAACAACGACCAAAGTCGTTTTAGAGTAGGCTACAACCGGTATAAGCTTGATGAGATGGCGTTGTCTGCGCAAAAGTGATAGCTACACCAAAGTGATAGCTGTGCCAAGGTGATAGCTAAGACGGTTCGCACTTTTTTAGGTTTAGGGCCAATTTTTAAAGTTTAGAGCAAATTTTTAAAGTGGCTTGGGAAGTTTGCTTAAAGCAAGCTTGGGGCTTAGCTCAATAGCCTTTATTTTATGGCCTAAAGTGGCCATATCTTTTTACCAATGTATTCGTTTGGGTAAACCATTCGCTTGGGGATGCCGTGCCTTAAAAAAATCATATTTAAGCGTCATTAGCGGCAGCTTCTTGGTATCTTTTCTTAAAGTATAAATAAACGGCACTTTGACAAATATCTGCGTATTCCCGAGCTACTATTTCATCATTTAAGTAGGGGCCCAAAAATTCATTTAAAATTAGAGTTTGGGTTGGGGCGTCGTATCTAAAAAGAGATTCTTTGTGACCAGTCTTAGTACACAAAAATTTAATTGGTTGGTTTAAAACCAATTTTTTAAAATCTTCGGGGGTGGTTTTAGCAAAGTGCTTACACTTTTCGATGATTTCTTTGGAGCCTAAATCTTGTTGGTAAAAGCTATTGGCGTAAAACTTCCTAAAAGCCACTAAAATTTCGTCAAGCCTAACGCTATTTTTAAGGCGCATTGGGATCCCTTGGGTTAAGCTTGGCTGCATCCCTTGGCTTGATTGGACTACGTGGTTTTGGCTTGTCTCTTGAGTATTGGCGGTAATTTTAAGTCCTTCAAGGTTGTATTCCACCAAGCTCATTAACACCGGAAGTTTGTAGGAGCGGGTAAAATGCTCACGCTCAAGCTGAGTAAATAATTGACTTATAGGTGAGAGCAAACATTGTTCTTCCTTAGCCGATAAATCATTGATGATATGCTGTCTAAATGCTAACCAGTTATTAAGAGGCCAATATTTTTTCTTGGGGTAGAAAGTTTTAAACACCTTATCATCGAGGTTCACTAAATATTGATAGCGTGATAATTGGCTGACGCCTAGAGCTTCTTTTATGCGTAGGTACTCATCTTTTAAGACGCTTGGCTTTAATGGCGCTTTACGCTTTTGGGCATCGATTTCTTTAATCAAGTCGATAAGTTTAAGGTCCACATCAACAAAGCATCCATCAGGATATTCATAGTCTTTAAGTGGATGCTTGAAATCATCGTCATTAGCTTTAGTTTGTGAGCCTCTAGTTTGGCCAGGGCCTTGAGTGGTATTAGAACTTGAGGTTGATGTTATGTCTAGTCCATTTGGCTTATTTTGAGTAGCATCGGCTCCGGTTGAGTCGCTTTCATTAGAGTTTGATTCATGAGCAAAGGACCAATCTAGGTTTTCGTTCTGAGTTTGGTTTAAATGACCTAATAATGAAAAACAAAGTCCCGCATGCTTATAGTTACCGATGAAGTCGATAACATTTAAGTATTGCTTTTGCGGGTAGTTTGGGGCGAGGCGCAAGCCTCGGCCTAATTGCTGAAAAAATATTACCGGTGATTCAGTTGGTCGCAGGAGTAAAACTTTATCAATTTCCGGGATATCTACGCCTTCATTGAACATGTCGACACAAAAGATTACTGACAATGGATCACTTGGGTCCCGTAAACGCTTAATTGCTTCGCTTCGGTCAAGGATGACGTTGTGGTTTGAGGTGTTTTGTTTGAAGTTAGTCGCTTTAGTTCGAGAAGCGTCCCTAGAAGCACTACCAGAATCATTACCCAAAGTCTTGCTAAGAGCCTCACAATTAGAGGCATTACTAACTACAGCCACAGCCATGACTCCGTGGGTTGTAAAGTATAAAGCCGATTCAATGGCATGCTTACGGCTCACACAAAAGCCAATGGTGCGCTTGCCTGGATACTTGTCGCAACTTTTAAAAACTAATTCATGGCGTTTTTGTATGGAGAGGTTGGTTTCAAGATCTGCCTCAAGGTACTCACCATTAGGCTTGGTCTTAATGGTTTCATAATCTACGGTGTAGTCATAGACCGCGTAATAATGAAATGGAACTAAGAGCCCATGGTTGATCGCTGTAAAAAGGTCAATCGAGAATGGAACGTTGTGTTCAGTAAGCGCGTAGATTGATTTGCCATCAAGTCTATCGGGAGTTGCCGTAAGCCCTAATAAAAATTTGGGTTTGAAGTAGTTAAGGATATTTTGATAACTACTTGCGGCAGCATGATGGAATTCATCGATTACGATATAGTCAAAATAATCAGGCGCAAAATATTTTGGTTGAAGCTTGTCCTTTTGTCCTAAGGTTTGGACGCCCGCAAAAATTAATGGTTTAGTGGTATCTTTAACTTCGCCGTTAAAGAACCCGACATCTGATTTAGGACACCCACGGACTCTAATGAATGAAGTAGCTGCTTGTTTTAAGATTTCTTCCCGATGCGCTACAAACAACACTTTGGTAAACGCTTGTGAATCAAAGGCTGCTAAATAAGTTTTGCCAACGCCCGTGGCGGCCACAATAAGTCCTTTAGTTGAACCAGACTCACGAGTGCGTTCTAAGGCGCTTAAGGCTTCAATTTGAGCGCCTCTAGGAGTTACTATGGCTGAAACGTTGTCATCGTCATCTTGAGGCATGTAACGGGATAAAATTGTAGGGCGACGCCAGGACGCTGAGTATTCAGCTATAAGTTTGGGGCTTAGAGGGGTAGATTCGTGGTCAAAGAGGTCAGCAAAAGAATTGGTGAACTCAATAATTGCTTGATCATCAATGTTGTTACTAAAGCGATAGTTCCATTCAATGCCACTAGTTAGAGCACTTCGTGAGAGATTGGAGGAGCCTATAAACATGCAAGATGCGCCATTAGGGTAATGAAACATATAGGCTTTAGCATGAAAACTTCGTTTAGGATCCTGATAGAGATGAATTTCAAGTCCTTGGCCTAAATATTCATTAAATTCATCCCATAATAAACTCAAGGCATAAGGTGAAGTAATGCCAAGATAAGTCCCGGAAAGTAAACGAATGTGGGCCTGATTTTCTAAAGCAAAACGTAGATCTGCTATGATGCTGCGCACGCCTGACTCCATCAAAAAAGAGACGATGATATCTATGGAGCTTGCGGTTCTAATGCAGTGTCTAAGTTCACCAATTAATTGACTGGTGTTGGTGTCGCCACCTGTATAAACCCCGCTGTCACATGAGGCCAAAGGCAATGGGGCCAACATGGCATTACCATCTTGCAAAATGCTGGTGCTAGCAGTGTCGGGAGTATCAGCTTTATTAGTAGTAGCAACGGAAGTATCAGTGGTATCAGTGGTGTCAGTATTACCAAAACAGGCTTTCTCGACCTTGCATGTCTGTTCTTGCTTGTATTCCTTGCCTCCCATGCCTCCCATGGGAATAACAATTGATGTTGGCACGGTCGAACTATTGCTTTGGAAAGCACCATTTGCTGCTACTAAAGCGTTAGAAGATGTTGAAGGCGTAGTAGATGTAGTAGATGTAGAAGATGTAGTAGATGTAGAAGATGTAGTAGATGCGGAACCTAAACAAGATGAAAGAGGCTGCTCTGAAATAAGTTTGAGGTCAGAATCTTTATGGTCCATGGTAGGAATCCTCTAAATCATGCTAAACATATAAAAGCTTAAGCTACTAGAGTGGCTTTTACGGGGATAGCTTGTTGATACGCTGTTTATTTTGGGCTATTGGTCTATATCTATAATAGGTGCATGCGTAGCTATATGTAGGGGGAATTTATAAGGTTAAATTAGTCTACAGCAACCATCGCAACTATAGCAATTAGAGCAATTTAAGAAACCTACAATTATCAAGTAACCTACAATTATCAAGTAACCTACATTTTGAGGAGTACGCATTTGATTCATGCTTAAAAGCAAGGCCTCTAAGTAAAACGTTCAAAACCTGCTTTTCAATAAACTATCCAAGGTTTTTATTTTAACAAATGAGCACTATAAAAACTTAGGAGCTGATAATAAAGTTTTTTAAGATGTGGTCTATTTAAAGTTATAGCTTACTTGGTTACCAAGTAGTCAAGCCGTCAAGTTACTGTGGTTCAAGGTACGAGACTCAAGTTACGAGGTTCAAGTTACGAGGCTACTTGGCTTCTATAATCACATCTATTTAGCTTCATCATTATCTTTGTCTGTCTTTTTTAATCCTTCTATTTCATTAAATACTAATTTGTCACCATCATATATATCTATAACATCTTTTTCTACTGTTACTTTTGGTGCTGTATTTAAATTTATAGACTTTTCATTATAATTAACTGCTAAATCAGAATATTCTGTATTATCTTCATTATCTGCATTAAATGCATCATCAGCTATTCCTGTAATGGTATACTTCTGACCTCCTAATGTGACTTGTTCTGGTATAACTAAATCTGAAACAAATCACATTAGGAGGTCAGAAG
>OIYF01000639.1_pt1 | contig 12259 bp, 4 predicted proteins | sample 1587971 | NCBI WGS metagenome assembly OIYF01 (sample SAMN03283248) | human gut metagenome | biome: human-associated habitat; material: feces | host: Homo sapiens | place: Peru | collected 2012 | reverse complement strand
CGTCGTACTCGGCGATACCACCGTCACTTGGGCCTTTGGGCATATCCTCCGCATGGCAGAACCCGCCGAGTACGACGAACGCTACAAGGCCTGGTCGGAATACCCGATCTTTCCGTCGGACTGGAAGGTGCTCCCCATGGCGTCCAGTAAGGAACAGCTCGACGCTATCGGGAAGCTCCTTAAGACCCACGACACCGTCGTGAACGCCGGCGACCCGGACCGGGAAGGCCAGCTCCTCGTCGATGAGATCCTCCATTATTTCGGTTATGCCGGCCATATCCAGCGTATCCTCATCAACGCCAAGGACGACGCGTCCCTGCACCGGGCCTTCTCGGATATCCGGGAAAACAAGGACTTTCACAACCTGTACCTTGCGGGCCTTGGCCGGGACCGGGCGGACTGGCTCATCGGTATGAACCTCTCCCGGGCGTACACGGTGGCCCTCCGCAAGCACGGCTATAACCAGGCGCGCTTCAATATCGGGCGCGTCAAGATGCCGACGCTGGCCCTCGTCGTCCGGCGCGAACGGGAAATCCAGCATTTCGTCTCGAAGCCCTTCTACGAACTCATCGGGACCTTTACCCATCAGGGGACGGCCTTTACGGCGAAATTCGTCCCGAAGGACGATGAAGTGGCGCTCGATGAAGAAAACCGCGTCATCGACAAGGACGCCCTTACGGCCATTGCCGATAAAATCGCCTCGGCTCAGGCCGTCGTTACGGCTTGCACGAAAAAACACAGCGTCCAGCAGCCGCCGCTCCCTCATTCGCTCGATACGCTCCAGGTCCTTGCCAATAAGCGCTTCGGTTATTCGCCAAAGACCACTCTCGATACCGTTCAGGAGCTGTATGAAGCCAAATACGTCTCGTATCCGCGCTCGGACTGCAACTACATCCCCGCCTCCCAGCTCTCCGATGCACCGCAGATTCTTTCGATGCTCGCGTCCTTTGGCCTTCCGGCGGCGACGAAGTGTAATACACAGCTAAAATCCCGCGCCTGGAACGACCAGAAAATCACCGCCCATCATGCGCTCATCCCGACCCTCGTCCAGCCGAAGGACCTTTCCGAGACGCAGAGCCATATCTATCAGCTCATTGCCATGCAGTATCTCATCCAGTTCCTGCCGCCGGCGGAATACGACAACCTGTCCTTTACCATCGACGTTTCCGGCGAGACCTTCAAGGGATCCGGCCGGGTCTGCACGGAAGAAGGCTACCGCCGCGTCTACCAGGACGATAAGTCCGAAGCCGAAGGGAAAGACGATGTCAAGTCCCTCCCGGCCCTTAGTCAGGGCGATATCGTCGTCGTGTCCGGTTACGATGTTTCCGAGAAGCAGACGAAGCCGCCGAAACGCTTCACCGAAGGCGCGCTCCTTTCCGCCATGGCAAACATCTACCGCTACATGGATAAGGACAATCCCATGCGGGACAAGCTCAAGGAAATCAAGGGCATCGGGACGCCGGCGACGCGCGATACGATCATCGCAGAGCTTGAAGCTGACAGCATCAAAGGCAAACCCGTCCTGCCGTACCTCAAGAAAGTCAAGAAGGACCTCGTTCCGACAGACTGGGGCAATTACGTCATCGACCATATCACGCCGGAGCTGACGACACCGGATGTCACGGCGACGATGGAATACGCCCTGGCCGAAGTGCAGGCAGGGACGAAGGATCTCGATTCGTATCTCTCGTCTATCCGCGATATGGTGACGCACGGCATCACGGACGCGGAAACGAAGGACTATCCGACGCCGCCGGGCATGGACGAGCTGCCGGAATGCCCGATTTGCCATACGGGCCACCTCGTCCAGCGCTATTCGAAGAAGACGAAGAACAAGTTCTGGGTCTGCGACAATCCGGACTGCAAGCACCCCAAGACGGGAAAGACCGTCTACTATGACGATAAGGGCGGGAAGCCTTCCATCGTCCTCTGCCCGTCTTGCCAGATGCCGCTCAGGCACCCGAAGAGCAAATTCGGTTTCTTCTTTGCCTGTGACAACTGCGGCAAGACCTATGCCGATGAGAAAGGGAAACCCGTCGAACGGAAGAAGAAAAAAGGAAGTGGTAAATGATGGCGTTCCAGAATCTGAAAGCCTCGTCTTTCGGCGATCTCCTAGATAACCCCAGCGGCTGGACGGCCAAAGGCGGCCAGCCGGGCGACGCCCGGGGCATCGTCCCGGCGCACGTCAAGGGGAGCACCCCGGATAGTGCACCGAGTAATACACAGGAAGAACGTACACAGGCGGGTACACAGCCCTCAGAACCGGAGGATACCCCCACGGGGAGTACACCGGAAGGTACACCCGAAGAACGTACAGCGTCGGCGCCTGTACTGTCCCAGACGCCGGCCGGGGCGCATACACCGCCGGGTACACAGGGGGATGCTGCCGAAGAAAGCGCGGCTGGACCGATGGATAGTACCCCGGAAGCAACTGGACCGGTTAATAGTATGCCGGACGCCCTGACGGATCCGGTAGAAAGCACACCGGGTGATAAGCCCCAGGACGCTCTCTCGGAGGTCCCGCCCGTAAGCTCCCCTTCCGAAGGGGTCAAGGAGGCTGAACCGGCGGACGTGCCGAAAAGCCCAGAGGACAAACCAGATGGTACCCAGGGGAAAGCCCCGGAAACACCGCCGGTTACGGATTCTCCGGAGGATATACAGAGAGACAGTACAGAAGAGGCCCCGGGCGAAACGGATGGCACTCCGGCTAAGGCGCCAGAAGCTTCTAGGGCAATTCCGGACCGGTCGTCGGCGATGGAACGGCTGGTCCAGCAGCTCGAGGATCGGCCGGAACTGGCCGAAACCTTCCTTAAGATGTTCTCCCTCATGCCGGAAGCGCCGGGAGCGAAAAAGACCGTCCCGCCCGTTCCGAAGCCGGAGGCGCCGGCGCCTCCGCCGGCGCCTCCGGACAAGGCGGATACGGTTGAAGTCAAGGCCCAGGCCGATCCAGCCAATTCGGATCCGGCCGGGGAAGAGGCCGCGCCGTCTCCGGAAACCACGCCGGAAACGTCCGCTCCTGTGGATCCGGATGAAAAGCCGGAAGCCTTACCGGTCGAAGGTACGGAAATAGCGCGACCAGCAGACGCTGAAATGCCTGTAAAAGACGTTCAGCGTTCGTCTGACGATGTTTCTGGCTTATCTAAGGTGATTACACCTGCTGGTGATGAAAAAGCCGCTACAGACGAATCTACGAAGGCTTTGGACCTTTCCCCGGTTATCGACGCGGCCATCCGGAAGTCATTTAGGGATATTTTCGCTTCGCTCCCTAAAAAGCCGGCGCCGGCCGACACGACGCCGTCCCTTCCCGACAGCGACGATCCGCTCCAGATCCTGTCGGCGGCCCTGGAGCCTGTCGAAAAGGCCCGGGCGGCGAAGGCCGAAGCGACGAAAGTCGATCAGCTCCTGACCTTGGAGCAGCTCACGCGGAGCGAACTCATCGCCATGGAAAGTGTTCTAAAGGAACTGAGGACCCTCGCCCGTCGGCAGGAAGTCCATCTTTCCCTCAACCGCGGGGCCGTCAAGAACGGCCTTACCGAAGTCCGTCAGAACCTGTCGGACTTTCGGGAATTCCTCTCGACGAAGAGCGAGCCGGTGGAAGACGATGACGAGGAGGCCGAAACGCCCGTCGAAGTCTCCCTGGCGGACCTTGCTGAACGTATCGATTACATCCGGCAGGCGCTCCTTGCCTTCAAAGAGGACGCTTCCCGTGTAAAGCCAGCAGAGCCCCTGCCGGACGCGAAGGCCCTCCAGGCTTCGTACGAGGAGACGATGGAGCGGATGGAACATATCCCGAACGCCCTGGACGAAGGGATCCAGAAGGTCCTCGGCAACGCCCAGCGCCAGGTCGATCGGTACTGTACGAAATTCTTATCGGTCCACAAGAAAAAGGACCATCCCCTGCTCAAGGCCCTGCCCTTTATCGCTGCCTTCCTGGGCGGATTCTTAGGGGCGCTGGTCGTCGGCCAGGCCCTCTTGCATTAGAAAGGATGAGGTTTTATGAAAAGTACAAAACGCATCTATAGTCTCTTAGCCGCTTTGGCCGCAACGACGACGTTTAGCCTTACGCCTTCCCTGGCGGCCGATACGACGGATACGCCGTCGTCTACGGCGCCGACCTATATCGACATCACCATTAACCACGTCGCGGAATCGACGGGCATCGAGATGGGTGACGGCGCCCGGGCCCGCGGCACCGGGTCGATCGCTACCGGCCGTAACAGCGTCGCTGTCGGCAAGAACGCCGTAGCGACCGGTGGCAACGAGAACAAGGACACGATTACGCAGAAGCTCAACGAGAACAAGGAAAAGCTTGCCGAAATCGAGACGTCCCAGCATAACGTCAATACGCTCACGGATGACCTCCAGACCATCCGCGCCAAGTACGCCGACGTCATCGAAGCCGGCACCCGTGTCAAGCAGGTGCAGGAAGCCAAAGAGAAGGCCCGGCTTTCGTGGCAGGACAAACTCAGCGCCTACAATACGGCCGTCGACGGGTCGAAGCAGTACCTGGCCGACGCCCAGGCCAAGATCGATGACCTCAATTCCCGCCTCGACGGCGTCAGCAAGCTCGGCAGCGTCGATATCTCGTCGGAATCGGGCCTTACGACGGCGGCCACCCAACTTAAATCCATCGTCGAAAAGGATACGACCCTCAACCTGTCGCAGGACTTCTATAAGGACTATGTCAAGAGCTATTACCAGGCGCTGGGCGATCTGCGGCAGAACCAGATAATTTCTAAGAGAACCTATTATAATCAGTATAATAGTAACTATTCTGGCTTGAATGATAGGAAGAATGTTACAAACTCATACAATGGGTTGGATAATCTTTTTGATTATAACTCCTCTTCGAAATATAAGCTACCTGCTTGCATGTATTTGGGTCCTGCTTATTCCGATTCACTTAAATCTTATGTTAAAACTGCATTTTCTAATGATTCCACTATCACGGATACCCCAACGGCTGACTTGGATTATAGAAATATCGAGACAGATATTACTACTTTGGCAGATTATCAAGAAGCTCAGTCCAATGCGGCTAAATATAAAGCCGGATACGAAACATATTTCGCACATTGCAACGATGGCTTTATGACCGACGAAATACGCACTGCTACTGTGAATTTGTTGGATGCCCAGGCTGATTTGCGATTAAAGACGTATGAAATCACGTATTATCAAGGCCAATACGAAGCCACGAAAGATACAACGTGGCTCGATAAGAAAAAGAAAGCTATTGATGAAATTAACGGTATGATAACGGCTTACTATAAGCTTCCCAATGCTGCTACTCTCCGCGGCAACGTCACTGCGGCCTGGTATAAAGCCAATATCACGGACATCCAGGATAAGAACAAAGTGACGACGGACACGCTGAACAGTGAGCTCGAAAAGGCGCTCAACATCAGCAAGGACGCCATCACCAAGAAGCAGAAGGAACTGGCAGATCTCAAAGCCACGGCCGATCAGGCGAAGACGAACTACGAAGCCATCAATCCCGATCAGAAGGACTTATACCTTTCGGCGCAGTACGACACAGTCATGAAACAGCTCACGGATAAGGCCAATGAACTCAAGGCCAGCCAGGACAAGCTCGACGCCTTAAAAGCTGCCCTTACGCTGAATGACCTTACGAACACCGGCGAGAACGCCTACGCTATCGGCACGGACGCCCTGGCAACAGGCACGAACGCTTATGCCATCGGCACGAGTGCCGTGGCGACAGGCGAAAGTTCCCTAGCTATCGGGAACGGCGCTATCGCGACGGGTACACAGGCCCTGGCCGTCGGGACGGGAGCCACGGTCTTCGGGGATCATTCCGGGGCCTTCGGGGATCCCAATACGGTCTATGGGACCGGCTCCTATGCCATCGGCAATGACAACACCCTCGGCGCCATCGACAGCACGACGAAGAAGCCCCTTCCCGATAAGGGAGCCGGAACGTTCGTCGTCGGCAGCAACGTCAATACCGCCGCCAACCACGCTCTTATCTTCGGCTCGAACAGTGCCGTTTCCGACAACGTCGACTACGCCCTGGTTCTTGGGTATAACGCGACGGCCAATAACGGGACGAAGAGTACGGATACGACGGTGGCCGAAGATCCCATCGTCATCGGGCACAGTGCGAAGGCATCCCTTGACGAAAAGGCCGCCGTATCCCGGAGCAGTGACAGTACCGATGCACCTTCTATCGCCCACTCCTTAGCTATCGGGACCAGTGCGACCGTCGGGGAAGAAAACGCCGTCGCTATCGGGTTCCACAGTAAGGCCAATGCCTTAGGCGCTTCGAGCTTCGGGCCCAAAAGCAGTGCCACGGCCGAAGGGGCGGCTGCCCTTGGAACGAACGCGAACGCGTCGGGGGCCTTCTCCCTGGCCGCCGGGTATAATACCCAGGCCACGGGCGAAGGAACGGTAGCCCTCGGTGACAAGGCCACGGGGAGCGAAAAGTTCGCCCTCGCCATTGGCCGGTTGACGAAAGCTTCCGGCGAAGCGTCGACAGCTATCGGCAATAACAGCCAGGCTTTATCCATCGGTTCCGTTTCCATCGGCCTCAGTGCCGTTGCGAACGGTGGCGGCAACAATCATTCCGTCGCTATCGGGAACGGCGCACAGGCCGGGACGAGTACCCAGGGGTATGGTGAAACCGTCGCTATCGGGGGCGGCGCCTCTGCCCAGAACTACTACGCAACGGCCATTGGCTCGAATGCTTTTGCGACCGGTTCCGGGTCGGTGGCTATCGGCTATGCATCGAAAGCCACTGACAGTAATGTCGTCTCCCTCGGCCATAGTAAGACGGATACCGACAATAGCGGGACAGCTTACGGAAGTGACCTTTCCCGCAGGCTCATCCACGTTGCCGACGGGCAGTCCGCGACGGATGCCGCTACCGTCGGCCAGACGGCAACGCTCGGCAGTACCAACGGCTCCGTCAAGATCACGAAGTCGACGAACACGAACGGCTCGACGAACTATGACCTTGCCATCGACAAGATCACCGCAGATGGGGTCATCGCCAGTGGCAACACGGGCATCCTCTCCGGCGGCACGGCCTACAACTACCTCCAGAACGCCGTTTTCTATGATGCTTCGGCCAAAGACCTCCTGACCTTCAAAGGGACTTCGGGAACGAAGCTTACGAACCTTAGGGACGCGACGCTTTCGGCCACGTCCACGGATGCCGTCACGGGCCGCCAGCTCTACACGACGAACCAGAATATCTCCGGTTTTGCCGATCAAATCACGAAGAACGCCAGCAAGCTCGAAGATCTGGCAAAGAGCGTCACGAACTCCCTCGACAGCGTCTCGGCCATGAGTGAGAGCGTCTCTGGTCCTATGTCAAGTTTGAGTACAAATTAAATTGAGGTTTCTATCAATCAGTTATCCAGCAATCAAAGCTGCCTTTTTCTTGTAGTTTGCATATAATTTTTCATAGTCATTGGGTGACATATAGTTACAGTGACTGTGAATTCGAACGGTATTATAAAACGTGTTAATGTATTCAAACACCAGCATATAGGCTTGTTGATAATTTTCAATCTTAAATCGATTCAGCCATTCTCGCTTAATCAATGCATGGAATGATTCTATGCAGGCATTATCCCATGGATAGCCTTTCTTCGAATAGCTGCGGCACATCTGTGCGGTTTCCTTGATATAGGATTGCGAAAGATATTGACAACCGCGGTCAGTGTGAATTACTACCAGACGGCCTGGATTCCTGGTTTGCTTTGCCGTTTGAAGCATCCTAATAATGCCAGATGCATCCAACTTCCGGGATAAATTCCAGGCAATGATTTTTCGAGAAAATAAATCCATGATACTGGCCAAATACACAAAGCCTTCAGTAGTCCAAATATAAGTAATATCGCTGCACCAGATCGTGTCTGGTCTTGGCGGATTAAATTGTTCTTGCAGAATATTAACTAATATGGCATCAAAACAACTGCTCTGGGTCGTAACGGTATAATGCTTGACCCAACAAGCACGAATCCCCATTTGCCGCATGTAAAGGCCCACTGTCCTTTCGGAAATACATTCACCTTTCTGTTGAAGCAATTTAGTAATTTTGGGTGCTCCATAGATTTGCTTTGAATCTTCGTAAATGGTTTGAATCTGTTTTTTTACCTCCTTACGGTGCGTAGCTTGTTTGGATAATTTGCGATGACTCCATCCATAGTAACCTGATGTAGAAACGCCCAGTTCTGCCAGCACTCCAGATACCGAAAAATGGCGTTTCCCCTGATGGGCTTTTTCGGCTTCCTGTTTGACGCTATGGTAAATGGCGGGGATTATTTGTCTAGAATGCTGATAGCTTTTTTTAAGACATTGATGGCATCCTTGGCATCTCGTAATTCACGTTTCAAACGAGCGATTTCCTTGGCTTCATCAGATGCATAGTTTCCGGATCCGCGATATGGCATTTCCCCATTATCCCGTAATTGCTTTTGCCATCGGGACAGTGTCTGTTGGGAAATTCCTAAATTATGGGCACACCCAATCAGTCCTAAGTCACGATGATCATGGTAATATTGGACAGCATCCATTTTAAATTGTTTGTCGAACTTCGTCATACTAAGACCCCCTATATATACTTTTATTGTATCACTTTATGGAAAACCTCAGTTTGACTTGTCCTATTTATATGCTAGCACCACTCTACCATTAACAGCACCAAGGCCGATGCGTCCCTCAATAACCTCTCCGATGCCGGGAAAGAAGTCATCAGCGCCGCCGCGACGGAAGCCGTCCAGGCGTATATGAAGAACCTCAACGGAGGCAGTGCCAAGAGCACGTTGAAAACGCTTTCGGACAAGAGGTACACAGCTTCTTCCTCTTCCCTGTTTGCGACCAGCCTCTTCGCCCTGCCCGCGACGGATGCCGGCGGTACGCCGGATGCCTCTTCGGATCTTTCGGCCAAAGCCGATGTATCCTACGTCGATGAAGGACTTTCTACCAAAGCCGACAAAGACACTGTGTACACCAAAGAAGAAACCGATACCAAGCTTATGGGGAAAGCCGACACGGATCTTAAGAACCTGTCGGAACGTGGCAAAGGCGTCATCAAGGATGTGATGAAGGACGATTTAGCCAAGAAAGCGGATACCGATGCGTCCAACATCGACGCTTCGGCGTATGCCAAAAAGCTCGGTACCGGGGCTGTTACGAGCGGGGACACGAACCTCGTCACAGGCGGCACGGTCTACACGGCCCTTACGAAGAGCGGTATCGGCCTCGTCCAGTCGGACGGGCAGACAATGACCGTAGGCGCCAAAGATAATGCCTCTGTCGTCGACTTCCATAATGCCTCCGGTTCCGGCCGGGTCCTTACGGGCGTTACGACGAATGCCTCTGACCTTACGAGTGCCGCGAACGTCGGCTACGTCAACAGCGTCGCTAACGGCCTGGCCCAGGACTTCACTTCCCAGATTCAGCAGACGTCGTCGATGCTGACGCGCGACATCAATAAAGTCGGTGCCGGTGCGGCGGCCCTCGCAGGATTACATCCGGGCGAATACGACCCGGGCGACAAGTGGGACTTCGCCGCCGGCTACGGCCACTACAAAGGCGCCAACGCCAGCGCCTTCGGGGCGTACTACCACCCGAACGAAGACACGCTCATTAGCCTTTCCGGCACCCTCGGCAACGGCGATCCCATGCTTTCCGCCGGTGTCACCTTTAAGCTCGGTTCTGGCGTTTCGCCGCACACGATGAGCCGGACGGCCCTTACGAAAGAACTGAATGCCGTCCAGCAGCAGAACCAGGTCCTGGCCGCGAAGAACCAGCAGCTTGAAAGCGACGTCGAAACGCTCAAGGCCCAGGTCCGTCAGCTCCTCGCCTCTTCGCACACGCCTTCGAAATAACAGGGATACCGGCCGGGCATTCTCCTGACCCGGCCGGCCCCTGATGATATATATATTTTCTGTTTCCCTGTTTTTATTTATTATTTTACGTTAGGAAAGAAAGGAACACGCTTTATGAACAAGATTTACAAGGTCATCTACAACAAGGCAAAACATTCCTTCGTCGTCGTTTCGGAACTTGCACATAGCCACACGAAACCTGCCGCCATGGCCGGTACGACCCGCCGCGGCTTGTCGGCCCTGGTCCTTACGGCGCTCCTCATGAGCGTCAGCCCGGCCGCCTTTGCGGCGACGGAAAATGTCGTCTACGATAGTGACGGCAAGACCATCACCCTCGAAAATACCGACGGCAACGGTACGAAGATCCAGAACGTCGCCGACGGCTTCCTGGCCGCCGCCAGCAAGGACGCCGTCAACGGCTCCCAGCTCTACTCGACGAACCTCCGCATTACGGACATCGCCGACGCCCTTACGAAGAACAACTCCACCATTGCTCAGGCCCAGACGGATATCACCCGCATGAAGACGCAGAACATCACGCTGAAATCCGACGTCAATACCTTAAAGACCCAGGTCACGACGGGCTGGAATGCCACCATCGACGGGGCCAAGGTCAAGACCGTGAACCCCGCGAGCAACAGTTTGAACTTCTCGGCCGGCGATGACATCTCGCTTGTCGATCCGGGTAATGGATCCATCAAGGTCTCCGTCGCTCCGACGGGCGCCGTCGCCGATGGCAATACCCACGCCGTCTCGGGCGGTACGGTCTACACGGCGATCCAGGCCGAACAGACGGCCCGTGAACAGGCCGATACGGCTCTTTCCAACAAGGTGGGAACGCTCGATAGTAACGGCAACTATATCCAGAAGGATGCCAGCGTCTCTAATAACCTCAGCACCCTCGATACCCAGGTCAAATCCAACGCCGACGCTATCGACAAGGAAAAATCCGATCGCGAAACTGCCATCACCAACATCACCAACAACATCGGCGACCTCTCCAACAGTGCCGTGAAGTATGATACCGATTCGAATAAAGGCAAGGTCACGCTGGAAGGAGCTTCCGGCACGACAATCACCAACGTCAAGGACGGCGCCCTCTCCGAGGCTTCCACCGATGCTGTCACGGGCAAACAGCTCTACGCCGAACAGCAGGCCCGGATCCAGGCGGATACCGACTTTTCCAATAAACTCGGCTCGCTCGATAATAACGGCAACTATATCCAGAAGGATGCCAGCGTCTCCAGCAACCTCAGTACCCTCGATACACAGGTCAAATCCAACGCCGACGCTATCGACAAGGAAAAGACGGACCGTGAAAATGCTATCACCAACGTCACGAACAACCTGAACAGCCTCTCTGACAGTGCCGTCCAGTACGACGCCGACACGAACAAGACGAAAGTTACGCTCGCAGGAAACGGCGGCACGACGCTCACCAACGTCAAGGCCGGCGCCCTTTCGGATTCGTCCCTCGATGCCGTAAACGGCTCCCAGCTCTACGCCGAACAGCAGGCGCGGATCCAGGCCGTCACCGACATCAACAACACCATCGGGACGCTCCGCGGTAACGCCGTCCTCTATGATACGGATGCCAAGGATCTTGTCACCTTCGGCGGCAGTAAAGGTACACGGCTTACGAACCTCAAGGATGCTGCCCTTACGGCTACGTCTACCGATGCCGTCACGGGCCGTCAGCTCTATACGACGAACCAGAACATCTCCGGCTTTGCCGATCAGATCGCAAAGAACGCCGGCAAGCTCGAAAGCCTCGCGACCAGCGTCACAAACTCCCTCAACAGCGTCTCGGCCATGAGCGAAAGCGTCTCTGCCATCGACAGCACGAAAGCCGATGCCTCCCTCAATAACCTCTCGGCCGACGGCCTCCAGGTCATCACCAACGCCGCCAACGATGCCGTCCAGGCCTATATGAAGAACCTCAAATCCCAGTCGGGTACGACGGGTACACAGACGGGGTCTTCCTCTTCGGCACCGGCCAAGGCCGCTGGTATGCAGACCGTATCGCTGGCCTCCCTCTCGAAGATGGCCGTTTCGCCGAGCAGCCTCTTCGTCAGCCTCGCGGCCACCGGTACGGGTACCCCGGAAAATGTCGTCTATGACAGTAACGGCCAGACCATCAGCCTTGAAAATACCGACGGCAACGGCACGAAGATTCAGAACGTCGCCGACGGCTTCCTCGGGGCCGGCAGTCAGGATGCCATCAACGGCCGTCAGCTCTATGCGACGAACCTCCGCATTACGGACATCGCCGATGCCCTCAGCAAGAACAACTCGACGATTGCTCAGGCCCAGACGGATATTACCCGCGTGAAGACGCAGAATATCACCTTCAAGTCCGATATCAACACCTTGAAGACCCAGGTCAATACCGGCTGGAA
>OIYF01000637.1_pt1 | contig 12344 bp, 6 predicted proteins | sample 1587971 | NCBI WGS metagenome assembly OIYF01 (sample SAMN03283248) | human gut metagenome | biome: human-associated habitat; material: feces | host: Homo sapiens | place: Peru | collected 2012 | reverse complement strand
AGATATAGGTTCTAGTTTGAATAAGGTTTAAAGATTGTAGGGTATAGTTTTGGTTTGAATAAGGTTTAAACCTTATTCAAACTAGAACCTATATCTTTCATCAACAATCTTAAACCTTTTTTAAAATAAATCTAAACCTTTTTGAAACCTATATCTTATATTTTACAAAGTCTTGAACGACTTTATCTGATAACGATCTTCTTGCCCTGATGAATATAGATGCCAGTTTGCTGTGGCTTCTGATTCATCTTCATACCATCCAGGGTGTACCAGGCATTGTTGGTACTTGTTGTCTTGTCGATGACCGGTGCATCGGTGATGCCTGTAGTTGGCATATCGGCAGTTACATCCTTGATCTTATAGTGACCTTCATTGTTTTTCTCATTCAGAACCTCCAGATAGGTATCCTTGTTGATGTTTTCGAAATTAACGGTCTGTGGCGAACCGTTACCTGTGCTGAATACGAAGGAAACCATGTAGTTCTTGCTCTTGATCTTGTAAGTCTGATAATACCATTTCTTGCCTTCAATCACTTTGCTTTGGGTCATCTTGTCGCCAGGCCAAACACCCTTCACGGTCAGGTTCTCGTTAGGACTGTCGCACCATGCCCAGAAGTTGAAACCGCTGGTCCAGCCCACCTTGTCGGCGTTGGCATACACGGTGATATCGTATGGCTCGAAGGCTGCAGGCTTTTCTACCTTATAGGTACGGGTCAGCACGCCGCTGACAGCGCCATTTATCAGCAAGCCCACCTTCAGGGTTGTCTCGCCGAAAGGAATCTCCAGCTCCTCACCGCTCTTTGCCTTCTTGCTGCTGGCTGTTGGCTCTGTGCCATCAGTGGTATAAACCAACTGTGCATCGTCAGCGTCGCTTACAGCCACGAGCTTTGCCTTCATCACGCCTTCGTAATCTCCAGAAGCCAAATCAACCCAAGCCACGTTTGCCTTCTTGGACATGAAATAGCGATAGTGATAGCCGTTGAGAATTTCAGCGTATGCGTTAGACACTTCAAACTTGTTGGCGTTAGGACCTACGATGGCAAGGAGCGAAGCTTTCTTGCCTACGGTCATGATGCCATTATATCCATTGCCCTTGTAGGCATTGAAGGTAGTATTGCTGGTATTGGTGATGCCAGCCAGTTGACGGGCATTGATCATCGCCTTGATATCCTGCTTGCAGTCAATCCAGTGCTTGTAGAATACGCATGGGGTACCGCAAGATGCCAGGATGTATGCATTGGCTGCCAGGGTATCCTTGCGGATAGGGTCCTGCTGTTCGCTGGATGAGCGGTATTCTGTATCGTGATTCTCTACGAAGGTGATGGCATACTGCTTATAGCTGTTGTCGTTAGCCAAGCCATTTGTCTTTACGTCTGACCATTTGCCTTTGATGGCATCGCGTACCACGTAGCGGATAGGGTAGTCGAAGACAGCACTGGTGATCTCTTCGTTCACCTTGGTGCTTTCGAGCCAGTTCTTCACCTTGCTGACATCACCATCCCAATATTCTCCTACGGAATAGGAAGGCTTGGTAGCGGTATTGTAGATGCCTGTAAATTTTCCGCTGTATCCCTTTACCATATCATAGCGGAATCCGGCATAGCCGAAGTCGTTGAGGAGCATGTCAAGATAAGCCTTCACGATAGTCTGCACGTTCTGGCTGCTGTGGTCAAGGTCGCGCATGCCGCCCCAGTCTTCGCCGGTATCGTAAATGCTGCTGAGCTTATAGCCGTTTTTGTCAGCCCATTCCTTGGTTTTGCCGCCGTCATCGTTGGCGCAGATGTCGGTGGATTTCATCTCGTAAGTCACGCCCTTGTAGGTTTCCACAGGGAAATCCACCCAGTTGGATACATTTTTACGGTGGTTGATTACCACGTCGTCGATGGTTCCGATGCCGTTATTCTTGAAGGTCTTGATGAGAGAGCGGAGTTCGCTTTCACTTCCGAAAGAACTTTCGTAGTTGGAAAACCAGTAGAGGTCGTCGTAACCCATTGATTTTTTTCCGCAGTAGGCGCTCTGTGGAATCCATACGAGGTTGAAGTACTGACCCAGTTCCGGAGCCTGTGCTTCTAGCTTGGTCCATTTGGATTCGCTGAAGGAATCCCAGTAGAATCCCTGCAACATCACGCCGCTATGGTTGGCTGGCCAACCCTGGGCAAACATATTTGCGGTTGCCAGTAGGGCAACGAGTGTAGAGTATATCTTCTTCATATTCAAGGATTAAGATGTTTTGTTTATTTATTGCAAAGTTACGATTTATTCCAATAGGTATGCGCAAATATGATGTAAATCAAGCAAAAGATTTGCGCAAACGTTTGCATTTGTGACGAATTTTCTTTATCTTTCCTTTGCTGAGATTTTCGTATTTCTATCTGATTCTTATTTGTTTATGAATATTGAAAATATGAGGTGTGATGTGAATGTGTTGAAAATCAGATGGTTATGCTTTTGCTCTTCAAGGGCGTTTTTTGAGATTTCTATAGTTGTACGACTATAACCCCTATAGTTGTACGACTATAGCTCTATGGTTGTACAACTATAGCCTATATAGTCGTACAACTGTAACTTTATTGTCGTACAACTATAGGTGTTTTTGTCGTACAACAGCAGTTTTTTATTTATAAAATTGGAGAGAGATGTAGGTTGAAGTCATTTTTTCGCTTCTAGATTACCCACTGATCAATAGGCAAAATATGGATATAAATACTTACATCAACTGATTTTATTAAAAAACTTAAAAACATTTGGCTATCTCGTTTTTTATTGCGTAATTTGCGTTGCGTAAAAAGCGCAATGGTTATTTGTGTAATGAATAATGATGAGATATGGCAACATTGAACAATCCTTTTGTTGTGTATGGTTATAAAGGAGCAGAGTATTTTTGCGACCGCCAGAAAGAAACCGAGAAGATGATTTCTACGCTGCATAATGAGCGTAACATCACGCTTGTCGCCCCTCGTCGTATGGGTAAGACGGGCTTGATACATCATGTTTTCCATCAGATGGAGGAGCAATATGAAGGGGTGAAATGTTTCTACCTCGATATTTTTGCCACCAAAAACCTGGAGCAAATGGTGCAAATCATGGCTTCTGAAATCATCGGAAAACTTGATACGGTTTCTCAATCGGCCCTTCGTAAAGTTCAGGAGTTCTTCAGTAGTTGGCGACCTACTTTGACGATAGATGAACTGACAGGAATTCCTACTTTTTCTTTAGATTTAAAGCCGAGTGAGGGTAAGGAGAGTTTGAAGCGAATATTTGAGTATTTGAAGCAGTCAGGTAAGCGCTGCTACATCGCCATAGATGAGTTTCAGCAGATATTAAACTATCCTGAGGATGGGGTAGAGGCAATGATTCGTTCTTATATCCAGTTTTTGCCGAATGTATATTTCGTATTTTCTGGCAGTCAGCAGCACATGATGCAGGAGATGTTTCTGTCTGCCAACCGTCCTTTCTTCCAGAGTTCTTTGGTGTTGTCTTTGCCTTGTATCGAAGAGCAGGTGTATTTGGAATTTGCCAATCGTCTTCTGTCCTCTCAGCACAGGTCAATAGATGAATCCACCTTTTCTTATATCTATCAGCAGTCGGATTGTGTAACGTGGTATGTGCAGGCAATATTGCATGGCATTTATGAGCATGGTTCTTCTGAGATTACGAAGTCATTGGTAGATGAGGTGGTTCAGGAGTTGATAGATGAACAGGCGATGGCTTATCAGAACTATTGTGCCTGGCTTACGGAGAACCAGCAGCTGCTGTTGCTGGCGATAGCTAGTGAGAGCCTGGTATCTTCGCCTTTAAGCCAGCAGTTTATCAGCACCCACCATCTTCCTGCCACGAGCAGCGTGAAGACGGCATTAAAGGCATTGGTGGATAAGCAGCTGGTAAGCAAGACCCCAAACGGCTATTTAGTAAGCGACCGCTTCTTTGCGAAGTGGCTGGTGAGAGGGGGAATCACATTATAGTCCAGTCATATTTCTGCTGGCATATAGATTACGATATGTAAATAATATTCCAGAAAGAGACAGTCAAGGAGAAACTCCCGGAAAATGGGGAAAGAAGAGATTGAATATTTTCCCTTAAGGATATTTATTTTTTCCTTAAGGGAAATAAAATCTTCCCTTAAGAGATTTTTTCATCACATTTAACTTGTAAAGCTATTTTATTAAAACAAATCGCTATGGGTTCCATTGTTGAGAAACAGCAAAGTTAGTTTTTCATCGTTTTGTTCCCATAGCATCAACCAATCTGGAGTTATGTGGCATTCCCAAATGCCCTCCAGGTTTCCATGAAGTTTATGCGATTTATATGATGGAGGTAGTTTACCCTCATTAGCTAATTTCTCTACAGCTTTCTCTATTAAAGTAGGATCTAACCCACGTTTCACTCCTTTTCGCAGAGACTTTTTAAATCTGTTTGTAAAGTCAATAGAGTATTTTATTCCAAACACTGTTTGATTAAATCGTGAGCATCTTTTGCATGAAATACTCTGCCTGCTTTAACATCTTCCATGGCTTCTTCAATGCCACTTTTCTTTTCAGCTTGAATAACCCATCCAAACTTCTTTGCCAGTTCCTTTAATAACTTGAAATCAACTTGCGGAACAGTTATAGTTGTTGTTATATTATTTATAGTTACGTCCATATTGTTTTATTTTTAATGTTATTTCTAATTTGCCGAGTGCAGCTTTTCTTCTGCAAAGGAAATGCAAACGAGCGCAAAGAAAGCTTGCTTTCAATTTGCCGAGTGCAGCTTTTCTTCTGCAAAGATACGTTTTTCCCTCGTAACTTCCAAAGTTTTAGGGAAAAATGTAGGAATGCAGGGCATACAAAAAGGCGGTCTCTGAATAGAAACCGCCTTTAATTGTTATTTTTAGAGAGATATTACTTCTTTGTCATCACACACTTTGCTGTTCCTTCTGCCCAATTAACCTTAAGTTTAATGTCGTAAGTACCAGCTGCTACAGCGATGTTTGGACCATTCTGTGTAGTGAGGTTATCTAATTCTCCACCCCAACTGAGAGACCAATCGTTTGTGTGACGGAACTTCATTTCGCCATCAGTCAATTCGACGCCCTTAAGTTCCCAGCAGCGCTCTTCCGGATTGTATGTCATATTCGTATCGCCATCCCAACCTGTAGGAGTTGCGCTACCAATGATACCAATAGTAAATGGAGTCAGTGTGTAAGTCTTCGCAGACAAGTCAACATCTACCTGATAGAAACCTGCATCTTCTGTTATCACGATGTTTTCTGCATTAGGAGCTGTATCGAAGCCTGCGCCATAGTTGGTGCCATCCCAGTTTGGCTGAGTGCAGAACTTGAAACCATTCTGGTTCAGGTACATATAACCTTTAAAGTTAACACCATCCTCACTATTGAGGACGTCAATCTGCTTCCATCCATTAGCATCGCCTGCCATATAGAGGATAGGCTTGCCAACTGTATATGTCAGGTTGTTCATGTCGAGAGTTACAATCCATGTACCAGCACCTGCAATAACCATGGACTGTGGAGAACCCCAGCTGTCGCCAGCATAATAGATTGTACCAGAAGCATCTTCGCTACCGTCTTTCTCGCAACCCATGACACCTGTGTTGATTGATGTCCAATCGTTGCTTACGAACTTGCTGCCAGCATAGAACTTAAACCAGTTTTTGTCTGCAGTAGTTGTAACCTTCAACTGGTAAACTCCATCGCTAATCTTGTTCATCCATACTGGAGATGTTGCATCCCATTCATTTCCGTTTACCTGGCCGAGCATGTAGTAACCCTGCTCGTCAATAGCAGGTGTTGGTGCAGGAGTAAATTTACCTGTAGTTTCTCCAATAGGAGCAAGGGCTTCACCAGAGGTAAGATTGAGCGAAAGTATCGTTTCAACCTTCAAATCACGAGCAACAGAAGCACGAGACTTATTCTGACTGCATACGAGCTCCTCTAATTCAGAAGCACTTACCTGAACGCTGTTTCCAACAAGCTTTCCTGGAATCGTGTCTCCGTTTATCTTGACTTTTTTGAGCGCGTAACTAGAAGTGTTTGGGTCTGTTACATTGATAGTTACGAGATTGATGATACCATCTGCGTCAGCTGCGCTTGCTTCAGCCTCAGAACCATTTGTAAAGGTAACGCCTTTGGCAGCAGAAGCTTCCTGCTCATTGGCCTGAGGGCTGCCCCAATCGTCATAGTCGCCAGCGCAGCTGGCAAGTGCGAGACTTGCCATGACTGCTAAGCTATATAATAATGTCTTTTTCATTGTGTTCATGTTTTTAATTATTCAACTTTTGCTGTGTTCTTGTCGAAGTTGACATAGAGCTTCTGTCCAGTTGTGCAAGATACTGCGTAACCTTCACCAGCCTCAGACCAAGAATCAATAAGGTTCTTGTTTCTCCAGAAACAGTTTCCATCAACGATAGTGAACTCTGTACGCCACCAGTCTATTCCTGGAATCTTTATATATGCGCGGAGCTCGCCATCACCACCGAAGGCAGGAGATACCCATTCGCCAGTCTGATCAGCAGGAGCAGTCATAGCCCAAGCGGCAGCAGCATCGTCCCAATTTCCACCTGCTGCCTTACCGATGATGTATGCAGCACCAGGATATACATTCAAGGTATATGTGATATCCTTCTTGTCTGGTGTAAGTTCACCGACGAAATGCAAAACGAACCAGCCGCCATGAGCAACCTTTATGTTCTTATCATTGCCATCTTCTGATAATTCTGCGCCAGCATTATCGTTGATAGCTGCCAGACGGTCATATCCACGCCAGTCATTTTCGAAAGTACCCCACTTGAATGTACCGCCATCTGGAACATAAACCATGGTGTAATAGTTGCCGGACATTCCATATATAGGAGCTACTGGCTTCCAACTCTTCCATGCTTCCTGGATAGAAGAACCAACTACGTAGAGGTTCTTAGGCAATTCTACATCAGGCTCCTTGTATGTTGCCTTGACAGAAGGCAAGGTGATGATGTTGGAATAGGTCTGGCCAAGATAAGGGTTGGCTGTTCCGTCTATGACAGCGCGCAGTCTTACATACACAGGCATTGTTTCTGGCACGCTTGTGTCTGGGTTGGCTGCCTGGAACATATCTACGAGTGTAGAGTTCAACTCTGCTGCATCCACATTCATCTTGGCAGTAGTGTATGAGGTTGCCAACTCTTTATGTGTAGTTGTTGTATCAGTCAGGAAGTTCTGATCGAGAGCAACCTGCACATGGTAGCGAACCACGTATGGAATACCTCCATAGTTCGGTTGTGAACAAGACAAGGTCAAGTGATCGGCATTTGCCAAGTCGTATGTGTTGTTTTCTGCGTATGCTGGTCTGTTCAATACAAATCCGTCTTTAACATGACCCAAATCCAATGTAGGATTGCTGTCATTGTCGTCAGAGCATGAAGTGAAGAGCAAAGGTAAAACCATTGCAGGCAACAGCATCAATTTAAAAAATATCTTTTTCATAAATGTATTCTTTAATCAATTATTGTTCTTTATTCCGAAGAATCCCCGATTTACTAAGATTAGTAATTAGGATTCTGAGTCATGTTAGGATTACCTGCAATGTCGGTAACAGGGATAGGATATACGTTGAACTTAGACTCGATACCGATACCTCCTGCTACACCTCCCTTGAAGTCCCAGAGATACTTGGAACCAGAGAAGAGACCAAAGCGGATCAAATCAGAACGGCGGCGTCCTTCTACATAGAACTCACGGCACCACTCGTCAATCAAGGTCTGTTCATCGACAGCTCCAGAAATCTCCTTGCGATGAGCACGGTTCTGAATAGTCTGGATGTCGGTGAGAGCTTCATCGGGATGTCCCAAACGATAGTTGGCCTCTGCACGTGTCAGGTAAATCTCAGCCAGGCGGAACAATGGAATATCTGTATCCATGAATGTACCATCATGGATATCTGAACCGTCAGCATGGCGATTCTGCCATTTCACGATAGAAGCGCCATTTGTGAAACCTGTAATCTGCTTGCCAGGGCTAAGTGTGCGGATGCCGCCACCTACACCCATGTAGAACATGGCACGGTCATCACCAGCCTTCTTGATGACATCTTGTGTAGTTACTTTCAATTCTTCATCCTTTGCGATAACCTGCTCCTCGGTGGCATCCTTCAACGCATCGTCTTTACCTGCCATAGGGATATCGTCCTTAGGGAAGAATTTCTCAACCAAGTCCTTGCGGGCGAAGTTGCAGCTCCAATAGTTGCTGGTGAATGAATTTGGCATTCCTGAAATTCGCATAGATGCTACGAGGTATGTAGAACCTGAGTATTCCTGAGTCTTCTTGCCATCCTGGCGGATAGGGAAGATAATCTCCTTCATAGCCTGAGGATTTTGGTCATTGTCGCCCATGAATACCTGCTCATAGCCTGAGAAACCATTCTTTGTTTCGGTTGACAAAGCGTAAGCTTTACTATTGAGAATCTTGTCGCAGTAGTCCTTTGCCTTCTTGTAGTCCTTTACCTGACCATCAGTGTAAACTTCTGAGTTCAAAGCCAGGCGAGCATGGAGGGCATAAGCTGCGCCACGGTCTGCACGGCCAAAACCTTTGTCGTCATTGTAAGCACCTACTTCCTTCAATTGTGGCTCAATCTCGGTCAACTCTTTGTCAATCCAGTCGTAGAGATCCTTGCCGGCTTTCTCTACAGGCAGTTCGCTATCAAATGTATCCTTGAAAGGTGCCTTGTGGAAGAGATCCAGGAAATAATAGTAGTTCAAGCAGCGGAGGAAACGAACCTCTGCAATGACATCATCGCTCATCTTGCCAGTCTGCTCGCTGATGAACAGGTTGTGAAGGGTTATGTCGTATGCCAGGCGCTGATAAGCCCAGTTGGCACGTACAGAACTTGAGTTCCATGCAATATTGGTGAGGGCAGGGATGTCTGTATCTGTTTGCCAAGCCCAGATAACCTCATCGGTGCAAAGCTCCTGAAGATTGAAGAGAACACGATAGAAACCGCTTTCACCCTCATCCTGGCTCATATCACCTTTTCCGGCTGGGCCAGACTGACCGGTCAAGCCAAGTGTGGCATATTGTTTAGCCAAAAGACCGTCGGCATCATAACTAGGTGATGACTGGGGATCAATTGAGCTGATATTCAATTCGTCTGTGCAAGAAGCCAATCCCAAGCAGAGAAAACCGGCAACTGCAGTCTTTATTAATATATTTCTCATAATTATAATCCTTTATATATTAGAAGTTGAGGTTCAAACCAATCTGGAAACTCATTGGACGTGGATATGGATTGCTGTCGATACCACTGGTTACCTCTGGGTCGATACCCTTATATTTTGTAATGATGAATGGGTTCTGTGCTGTGAAGTAGATACGTCCGCTGCAAGAATTCTTGATCAATGCAGGGAAACTGTAACCCAATGTAATATTGGTACACTTCAAGTAAGAAGCATTACGTACAAAGTAATCACTCAAGTAGTTCTGGGCTACTGTCAAACCTGTGAAACCGAGCTTAACGGCCTCTGGAGTGGTGTTGCTGAATGAACTGTTAGAGTAAAGACCTGATGGAGAGATGGATGCTCTGTTGGCCAGGAAGTCATAATATACGTAGTTGCCCAAAGATGCACGGAATGCCATACTGAAGTCCCAGTTCTTATAAAGGAACTTAGTGGTGAGACCCATGATTACATCTGGAGAAGGGTTCTTGTAATAGTAGCGGTCATCGTCGTTAATCTGACCATCAGCGTTGCGATCTACATACAGACCCTCGATAGGCTTGCCATTCTCATCATATACCTGCTGGTAAACGAAGAATGAGTTGACTGCTTCGCCCACCTTGTTCTTCAAAATCTTGGTGTTGTTACCGCGAGAAATCTTGTCACCTGTCCATACCCAATCCTGAGCACCGGCATCAAGAGAAGTAATCTCGTTGTGGTTCCAGCCTACATTATAGGTAATATCCCATGTAAAGTCCTTGGTTACAATAGGCTTTACATCGAATGCCAACTCAACACCATAGTTCTTGAGGGAACCTACGTTCTTCAACAGGTTATCACCGAAAGTTGTACCTGCAGTTACGTCAACGGTTGATAACAAATCGGTTGTCTTGCGATAGTAACCATCGATGTTGAAAGAGAAACGGTTGTTGAGAGCTGCGAAGTCAATACCTGCATTCCATGTTGTAGTCTTTTCCCAAGTCAACTTGTCGTTATACTTGCTAGGACGTACAGTCTGGTGGTAGTCGTTACCGAATGGATACTGAGCATAAGAGTTACTTACTACATAGAGAGGTGTATAGTAGAAGTCGTCAATACCATTCTGCTGACCAGTCTTACCCCAACCTAAGCGAAGCTTTAAGTCATCGAGCCACTTTACGTCTTTCAAGAAACTCTCGTGGTTTATCTTCCATGCAAAGGCTGCTGATGGGAAGTAGCCCCACTTATGTCCCTTTTTGAAACGAGAAGAACCATCGGCACGGAATGTGGCGGTAATCAGGTAGCGGTCGAGAAGATTATAATTCAAACGGCCGAAGTATGATACCAGAGAGTTGTGGTTAGCCCACTCCTGCTCGCTGCGCTTTGATGGGTTGTGCTGCCAGTTGTAGTAACCAGTCTCCTCGTTGAGGACAGGGTTGTTTGCCTTCTGGTATTCATCTGTACCAAAGCCCTGATTGTAGCCATGTCTGTGGTAGTGGCTCTGCTCGGCACCAGCCATTACATCGATGTCGTGAACACCAAACTTATGAGCATATTGTGCATAAGCATTACCAATCATATTGTATTTCCAATAGTGAGTCATACCAGCCCAACCGAAGTAGTTGTTTGAGTATGAGTACTTGGAAATCTCATCGCTTTGCTGTGTAGAAGTGTACTGAGCACCCAAGCTTGCATGCAGATGTAAATCCTCGAAACCATGAATCTTGTAATCTACCTCGAAGTTGCCACTGTAGTCACGGGCGTGAGCCATAATCTCTTTCTGGTTAAGAAGAGCCACTGGGTTCTGGGCTGCATTAGAGTTGGTCGTATTCTTCCAGTTAGGGTCTGTTATAGCATCAGACTTGTTGATCAGGTTCTGATAGTAACCGCCTGTAACTGCATACTGGTCACCTTCACCAAAAACAGGCTCTGTTGGATTCATAGACAAAGCTGCACCGATAGCACCGCCTGCATCTGCATAGCGATCCTTCTCATACATGAACTTACCTGTGATGTTGAAGTTCAAGTGCTTGTCGAGCAATGATGGAGCCAAGTTGAGGGAAGCGTTGACACGATTCATCCAACTGGTCTTTACGATACCATTTGAGTTGTTGAAGCCTACACTTGCACGATATGGCATGTTCTTCAAACCGCCCTGTATGCTTACGTTATGGTTGGTTGAAACTGCTGTGCGGAAAATCTCATCCTGCCAGTTGGTATCTGCATTGCCTAATTTTGATGCATCAAGACCATTAACTGAGCTGACAAGTTCCTTGTACTGAGCTGCGTTCAATACGTCATATTTCTTCTGGATCGTAGAAATTGTTACATCGCCTGTGTATGAAATGGAAGGCTTCTGACCATTGCGACCTTTCTTGGTGGTGATGATGATGACACCATTAGAAGCACGGCTACCATAAATAGCGGTAGCAGAAGCATCCTTCAATACAGTGAAGCTCTCGATATCGTTAGGGTTAACCATAGACAATGGGTTAGCAAGACCCTTTACGCCCTTGTCGTCCATTGCAAGACCATCGATAACGATCAATGGGTCGTTAGATGCATTAAGTGAAGAACCACCACGCACACGAATCTGAGCACCACCACCAGGGGTACCGTCGTTAGAAATAACATTGACACCGGCAATCTTACCTTGAATCATGTCTTGGGCATTAGTCTGAAGTCCATGGTTCTTTTCATCAGGCTTAATGGCAGTAACAGAACCAGTAAGGTCATTCTTCTTAGCTACACCATAACCGATTACCACAACTTCCTTCAGCGACTGGTTGTCTTCCTGAAGAGTGATAACCATGTTGTTGGCAACAGTAGCCTTAGCCTGTTCGTAGCCTACGTAGGTAACCGTAACGGTTGCACCCTTGTCGGCTTTAATTGAGAAGTTACCATCAAGATCGGTAACAGCGCCACCGTTCTGTCCGTTAACACGAACAGCGGCACCGATAATCGGTTCACCGGTAGCATCTTTCACATGTCCTTTGACAACCACTTGCTGAGCAAATGCTGTCGCAGAAAGGGCAAGACCACACGCAAGTGTGAGAGCCCTTCGAGGCATTGTAATCTTTACCTGCTTCATTTTCTCATATAATTCTGTTACCAGCGCATCCACCTCAGAGGACTTTCGGAAGTATTCATGGAGTCTTGCGATCAACAGACCAATAACGCTGA
>OIYF01000629.1_pt1 | contig 12494 bp, 11 predicted proteins | sample 1587971 | NCBI WGS metagenome assembly OIYF01 (sample SAMN03283248) | human gut metagenome | biome: human-associated habitat; material: feces | host: Homo sapiens | place: Peru | collected 2012 | reverse complement strand
ACTGACACCAGATTTTTCTGCTATATCTGCGATGCTCATTCCTTTAAAAACAAATTGAGATAATTAGGTCAGTTCAGAAGGTTGAAGAACAGAATGTAAATCGGAAATCAATAGTTTAGGATATTCATCGTTTGAGGACAAAGACATCTGATCGAAATCAATTTCATCAATGCTTGCGATGACAGAGCTATCTACGGCGTTTTTTCGGCTGTTAAGCGAAATGTATTGATGCCGGATAGAGGATTCAATATATTTCACTAATGTGCCGTCATCTTTTCTTTGAAGTTTGGTCAATTTTCCGGAATGCAGTAATTCGAGAAGATATAATTGTAAATCTGAATAGGCATCCTCATACTTAAGAAGAGCTGCATATTTTTTCAGTAATGGCTGAAAACGTTGGACGATTTGTAGCTGTGCAAAGGAGTTGCCGTTATATGCATTTAGAAAAAGGTCAAAAAGCGTATAATTCAATTTTCTTTCCTCCTTTTAAGAGGAAAGAGAAAAAATGTTAAGATTTGTAAACGGAAAAATAGATTTTTGTGAGCTAATATAAAAAGTTTACAAGAAAGCAATAGAAACTAAACAATATGTTGATAAACTTGTAAAAAAGGAGAACATATGAATTGTGCAAAAAGTGTAAAAATGATAGTGATTCTGGGTTGTATTGTGGTGAATTTGGTGGGATGTGGAATGAATGATACAACAGCATCATCAATGTCCACAGCAGTTTCGTCACAGGATACATCGTCAAGTTCATGCAATTCTGAAGAAAAAAATGATTTGCAAGATTTTTCCCAGACGTTAGTTGATTCGACCTCGGTATTTTTAGATCAAGATCAATATACTGTTTTTGAAAAAGCGCAGAAAATGGACTATGCACTTTGGGGACAATCAAGTAACTTAAAAGGACTGAATTTTAAAATTGAAGATGCTCCGACTTTTGTGCCTATGACGCAAAATGCGCCGACATATGTAAAACTGAACGGACATGATTATGAGGTCTATCAAAATTCTTATAAAGAGTTTGAAGAATATATGAAATCTATTTTTACAAATGATTTCTTGTCACAAGATTCAATTGAGAAAAAGTTTGCGAATTATAATGGAAAACTCGCCGTTTGTGATGACTATGATTTGGCACAAATTCCATATTTTACGGGATATGTGGGAGAATATTATCCGGATGATTTCTGCTCAGTGCGATACTATTTGAAAAATAAAACGGAAGCACAAGTGAATTTTGTAATGATTGCATACTATAATCCCAATGAAACGTATGAGGTACATGATGAGTATTCATATGATGACATGAATAAAGTCGAATATGAAATGCAGTTGGTAAAAGTTGGGTATGTGTGGAGAGTAAATAAATATCACTCGCCTGAGCTTGGATAAGCAGATAGTGAAAAGTGCTGCATATAATAGGCATTGAAAAATCCCCCCCGAAGCCTTTTCGAGAGTTGAGAAAAGACTTTGGGGGGGATATATGCTAAAAAATGATGCTTTACAACTTATTGTTGATGAAGAGAGTAGAGATATTTAGGAGCGACGAGCGGTTGCGATATAATCGCCGTATACGGTTTCATTGCGTGCAGTTCCCGCTTCCTCAAGAGTTCGAATGACACCACCAGCAGGATCAATGACGGAAATGCTACTTGCAGAGGAGCAATCGCCAGTATAAGCAATCGCTGTGACAAAATGCGTCTTTTTGCCATCGCTACTGTTGAGCCGAATAATGATGGGAAGGTTATTGTCAATACTTGCTTTGACTGCACTGAATACAGTCGCCTGCACCTTACCGCCATGAGTGTATTTGCTCGTGTCGATTTTACCATTGCACTCGCTGGGAAGAGCCCAAGTATTCAGACCGTTTGCACCCCAATTTCCACAGGCAGTCAGGACTTCGTTAGGGGTGAATTCACGAGGACCATAGATATTAGCGGTATTCAACACAGCAACAAGCGAGCAACCGCTATTTCCAACAAGCTTAACAATCTCCGAATTCTTCTGTGCCCAAAGATAGTTTCTATCAGTAGGCAGAGTGATTGAATGAGATTGACCACTTGTACCGCCCGAAGAAGCGTTCAATGCGTTCAGGGTGGCACTGCCGACCATACCATCGGCAGTCAAGCCGGATGCTTTCTGAAAACTGATAACAGCGTTATAAGTGCCTGAACCTGCAAGGCCATCCACCGTACTGGCGTAATAACCTTTGTTCTTCAGGAGCTGCTGGATAGTTTTAATGTCGCTTACCAGTGCATTCCATGTACCATCGCCAACAATGCCATCAAGGAGGCTAAGGCTAAGGGCTACGATGTAGTAATCGTTGATACCGCCGGTCGATTGGCTGTTGACGAGGAGATGATGAACGAGATTTCTTCGCTCAAGCAGGCTCTCAATCCTGATGAGACATTGTTCGTAGTAGACTCGATGACAGGTCAGGATGCTGTAAATACAGCCAAGGAATTCAACGACCGCCTCGACTTCAACGGCGTTGTTCTCACCAAGCTCGATGGTGATACCCGTGGTGGTGCTGCCCTCAGTATCCGTACCGTAGTTACCAAGCCTATCAAGTTTATCGGTACCGGTGAGAAGATGGAGGCTATCGACGTGTTCCATCCTGCCCGTATGGCCGACCGTATTCTCGGTATGGGTGACGTGGTTTCGTTGGTAGAGCGTGCTCAGGAGCAGTTCGACCTTGAGGAGGCAAAGAAACTGGAGAAGAAGATTCGCAAGAATCAGTTTGACTTCAACGACTTCTATGCTCAGATACAGCAAATCAAGAAGATGGGTAATATCAAGGATTTGGCAGGTATGATTCCTGGTTTAGGCAAGGCCATCCGTGATGTGGATATTCCTGATGATGCATTCAAGAGCGTAGAGGCTATCATTCAGAGTATGACTCCTAAGGAGCGTTCTAACCCAGGTATCCTCAATACCAGCCGTCGTCAGCGTATCGCCAAGGGCTCGGGTACCAATATCCAGGAGGTGAACAAGCTGATCAAGCAGTTCGACCAGACCCGCAAGATGATGCAGATGATGACTGGTGGCGGAATGGCAGGCATGATGAGCCGCATGAAGGGTATGAAGGGAATGCCCGGTATGCCAAAGATGCCAGGAATGTGATAACACATAACATTGATTATTTAATATTGAATGAAATGCAACTGATAGACGGAAAGGCTACGGCAAATGCCATTAAGGAGCAGATAGCCGAAGAGGTGGCACAAATTGTTGCCAACGGAGGAAAACAGCCACACCTGGCTGCTGTACTCGTAGGACATGACGGAGGCAGCGAGACCTATGTCAAGAATAAGGTGCTTGCCTGTGAGAAGTGTGGATTCAAGTCGACCCTTATTCGTTACGAGGACGACGTGACCGAGGAAGAGTTGTTGGCCTGTGTGGACAAGCTGAACAAGGATGAAGATGTAGATGGCTTCATCGTGCAACTGCCTCTTCCTGCCCATATTGACGAGCAGAAAATCATCATGGCCATTGATTATCGCAAGGATGTGGACGGTTTTCATCCCATCAATGTAGGTCGCATGGCTATAGGTCTGCCTTGTTTCATCTCTGCCACTCCGTTGGGTATTCTTACCCTGTTGCAGCATTATCATATTCCTACCAGTGGCAAGAAGTGTGTAGTGCTTGGCAGAAGCAACATCGTGGGTAAGCCTATGGCGCAACTCATGATGCAGAAACAGTGGGGTGATGCTACCGTAACGGTTTGCCATTCTCACTCTGCCAACCTGAAAGAGGAATGCCGTGAGGCGGATATCATCATTGCAGCTATCGGAAAGCCCAACTTCGTTACAGCCGATATGGTGAAAGAGGGAGCTGTGGTGATAGATGTTGGTACAACCCGCGTGCCTGATGCTACCCGTAAGAGTGGCTTCCGTCTGAATGGTGATGTCAAATTTGACGAGGTGGCAGAGCGTTGCTCTTATATCACCCCTGTTCCTGGTGGTGTAGGTCCTATGACCATCTGCTCGCTGATGAAGAATACATTGGCTGCAGGAAAAAAGGAATTCTACAAGTAGCAATATACTTGATTTTTTATAACTCTCTAATTTGTTGGAGGCCGAGTGTAGTGATGCACTCGGTCTTTTTTTTTGTTTCCCTAACTCCAGAACTTACTGAAACTCTCTATATATAATAAATAATGTACGCGCGCGTAGAAGTATGGAAAAACTTGTGTTTTTGCCTGAAAATGTAAGTAGACTGGGAGGTTGTGATAGGGTGTGAATAATCAGTGTGAAAGTCTTAAAGTTATTTTTCAATCGTACAAAAAGAAGAAAATATGTGCTTTTTTTCCAGTTTTCGCGGGACAAATGTAAAATATTATAGGAAAAGTTTGGTAGTTAAGTTTTTTTTTTATTACTTTGCACTCGATTTCAAAAATGTGCAATGTGTTGCGCAATAATAAAGATTTCAATAACATTTTTAATAAATTAATTTTTAGAGAGACATGAAAAAGTTAGGTTTATTGTTTGCTGCCGCTGCAATGGCAGTTTCAGTAAATGCTCAGACAGTTACTGAGAGCAAGACATTTGACAACTTCTACATCGGCATCAACGGCGGTGCTCAGGTAAAGACTACTGGCGAGAGCTGGATGAACAACCTGAACTCAAACGCTGGCCTTCGTATCGGTCGCTGGTTCACTCCAGTATTCGGTTTGGCTGCTGAGGGTAATGTTTACTTCAACGATCACTGCAAGCACTACATGCCACAGTCTAAGACTTTAGCTCGCTACATGAACGTAGGTTTGATCGGTACTGTAAACTTGAGCAACTGGTTTGCTGGTTACAAGGGTGAGCCACGTTTGTTCGAGGTTGTTCCTGTATTCGGCTTCGGTTGGGGTCATACATTCGGTACAGCTGCTGGTGATAATGAAAAGGAGCTCAACGCTCTTACTTCTAAGGCTGGTATCGACTTCACATTCAACCTGGGCAAGGCTAAGGCATGGCAGGTATATGTTGAGCCTTCTATGAACTGGGCTTTGAACGGCTATGGCTATGAGGGTGTTGCTTACGACATCAACAAGTCTGCATTCCAGTTGAACGCTGGTATCGTTTACAAGTTCAAGAACTCTAATGGTTCTCACAACTTCACAATCGCTCAGCTCCGCGACCAGAATGAGATTGATGGTTTGAACAGCCAGATCAACAGCCTTCGTGGTGACTTGAACGACAAGGACGCTCAGCTTTCTGCTAAGGACAAGCAGATCAAGGATCTTCAGAATGCTCTTGACGAGTGCAACAAGAAGCCTAAGTATGAGAAGCCAGCTACTGCTACAAACTTGCAGCCAACTGTATTGTTCCGTCAGGGCAAGGCTGTTGTAGACAAGAGCCAGATGCCTAACATCGAGTTGATCGCTCAGTATATGAAGAATCACCAGGATGCTAAGGTTGAGATCAAGGGTTACGCTTCTCCAGAGGGTAACAAGGACTTCAACCAGGCTCTTTCTCAGAAGCGTGCTGACGCTGTTAAGAACGTACTCGTTAAGAAGTACAAGATCGCTGCTGATCGTTTGACTACTAAGGGTATGGGCGCAACAGACAAGCTCTTCAAGCAGGTTGAGTTCAACCGTGTATCTACTTTCAACGACAACGCTGCTGCTGAGTAATTGAAAGCGATACGCTAAAAACGATATTGAATAATATCAAAATAGGGAATCCCTAAGGCTTCGGTCTTAGGGATTTTTTTTGTTTATAGTAACTGATTGATAAGTAAATGTAGCAAATGCCTTATAGATTGTAAGTATTATAGGTTGTTTTTGTAACAAAATACGCGTATTTGTGAAAGTTTATACGAAATTTGTTGGCTATTACATAAAAACTCAGTATCTTTGTAGGCAAAATAAACGAAGATACAAAAATGATGAAACATCCATTAAGAAGTAGTGTCTGTACTGAAGGCAGAAGAATGGCAGGTGCCCGTGCACTCTGGGTAGCTGCTGGTATGAAACATGAGCAGTTTGGCAAACCTATTATTGCCATTGTGAACAGCTTTACACAGTTTGTGCCAGGTCATACTCATCTTCATGAAATCGGTCAGATTGTCAAGAAGGAAATAGAAGCAATGGGTTGCTATGCAGCCGAATTCAATACGATAGCCGTAGACGACGGTATTGCAATGGGTCACGATGGTATGTTGTATTCACTTCCAAGCCGTGATATCATCGCCGATTCTGTAGAGTATATGGTAAATGCACATAAGGCTGATGCCATGATTTGCATCTCCAATTGTGACAAGGTGACTCCGGGTATGCTGATGGCTTCTATGCGTCTGAACATCCCTACTGTATTCTGTTCGGGTGGCCCTATGGAGGCAGGACGATGGAAAGGCGAGAATGCCGACCTGATCACTGCAATGATCAAGGGTGCTGACACCAGTGTCTCTGATGAGGAGATGACTCAGATAGAGCAGTGTGCATGTCCTGGATGCGGTAGTTGCTCAGGTATGTTTACTGCCAATTCCATGAACTCTCTTACCGAGGCTATCGGTCTGAGCCTTCCTGGCAATGGTACCATCCTGGCTACTCACAAGAACCGCATTCAGCTCTTCAAGGATGCAGCACGTCAGGTGGTTAAGAATGCTTATGCTTATTATCAGGATGGCGACGAGAGTGTATTGCCACGCAATATCGCTACCCGTGATGCATTCCTCAATGCCATGACTTTGGATATCGCCATGGGCGGAAGTACCAATACCGTGCTTCACCTGTTGGCTGTGGCTCAGGAGGCTGGCGCCGACTTCAAGATGGAGGACATCGATCAGTTGAGCCGTAAGGTGCCTTGTCTCTGCAAATTGAGTCCTAACACTCAGAAGTACAGTGTGCAGGAGTGCAACCGTGCAGGAGGAATCATGGGTATATTGAATGAGCTCAACAAGGGAGGACTTATCAACGGCTCTGTAATGCGAGTTGATGGTCATACTCTTGACGAACAGATGAAGAAATATGATATCACCACTGGTCAACTCGACCCAGAGGCCGACAGAATCTATCATTCTGCACCTGGTCGTAAGTTCTCTACCCAGATGGGTAGTCAGGATGCTCAATGGGAGAGTCTGGATACTGACCGTGAGAATGGTTGTATTCGCGATTTGGAGCATGCTTATACCAAGGATGGTGGTCTTGCTGTGCTGTTTGGCAATATTGCCCAGAACGGTTGTGTGGTAAAGACTGCCGGTGTAGACCCTGTGCTTTGGCATTTCGAGGGTCCTGCCGTATGTTTCGACTCTCAGGAGGATGCCTGCGAGGGAATCTTGGATGGCAAGGTGAACTCGGGCGACTGTGTCGTTATTACCCACGAAGGTCCTAAGGGTGGTCCTGGTATGCAGGAGATGCTTTATCCTACCTCTTATATCAAGAGCCGCCATCTTGGCAAGGAGTGTGCGCTCATTACCGATGGTCGTTTCTCGGGTGGTACGTCAGGTCTTAGCATCGGTCATATCTCACCAGAGGCTGCAGCAGGTGGTAACATCGGCAAGATAAAGGATGGCGATATCATTGTGATCGATATTCCTAACCGCAGCATCAATGTGAAGTTGAGTGATGAGGAACTCAATGCCCGTCCGCAGCAGCCATTGAAGCGCAACCGTGTGGTAAGCAAGGCTTTGCGTGCCTATGCACAGAGTGTAAGCTCTGCCGACAAGGGTGGTGTGAGAATCATAGATTAGTAGTATCTTTAGAAATTTAAGAGAATTCGGAGGAAAGTTAAGTGAGTTCCCACTTAACTTCCCTCATCATATAAAAACAATAAGTATAAATGGCAAAAGAAGTAATTTCAGGAGCAGAAGCATTGATGCGCTCATTGCAGGCAGAAGGGGTGACAACCATCTTCGGCTATCCGGGTGGCAGCATCATGCCAGTGTTTGATGCACTGTATGGTTACACGAGAGGAGAAAATAAGGTGTTTGATCACATCTTGGTACGTCACGAGCAGGCTGCTGCTCATGCTGCACAGGGTTATGCCCGAGTCAGCGGTGAGGTGGGAGTGACTCTTGTGACAAGTGGTCCTGGTGCAACCAATACGCTGACTGGTATTGCTGATGCCATGATGGACTCAACCCCTATTGTGGTTATTGCTGGTCAGGTGGGTGTTGGTGCCCTGGGTACTGATGCTTTCCAGGAAGTAGACCTGGTGGGTGTTACCCAGCCAATCTCCAAATGGTCTTATCAGATCAGACGTCCTGAGGATGTGGCATGGGCTGTAAGCCGTGCTTTCTATATCGCCCGTAGCGGTCGCCCGGGTCCTGTCGTGCTCGACTTCACCAAGAATGCCCAGGTGGCTTCTTGCGAATGGGAACCGGTGAAGTGTGAGAAGGTGACATCCTATAATCCTTATCCTAAGATTGACGAGCAGGCTGTGGCTGAGGCAGCCGAACTCATCAATAAGGCAAAGAAACCTTTTGCCTTGGTGGGTCATGGCGTGGAACTTGGTGGTGCCCACAATGAACTGTTGGAGTTCTTGGAGAAAGCCGATATCCCTGCAGGACGTACGCTTCTCGGACTCTCAGCTCTGCCCAGCAATCATCCTCTCAATATGGGTATGCTCGGTATGCATGGCTCTTATGCCACCAACATGAAGACGCAGGAGTGTGATGTGCTGATAGCCATCGGTATGCGCTTCAGCGACCGTATCACGGGTGTTCCTTCCAAGTATGCTCCTCAGGCTAAGGTGATTCATCTCGATATTGACAAGGCCGAGATAGACAAGGTGATAAAGACGGATGTCGCTGTCATCGGTGACTGCAAACAGTCGTTGCCAGCCATCACACGTCTGCTGAATAAGAATGTACACCGTGAATGGCGCGACTCTTTCGATGTGTATCGCCAGCAGGAGCAGGAGAAAGTTATCGAGAAAGACATTCATCCTAAGGAAGGTCCACTGTTGATGGGTGAGGTGACCAATGTGGTGACCGAGGCTACTCACAACGAGGCTGTGCTCGTGAATGATGTCGGTCAGAATCAGATGATCAGCAGCCGTTATTTTAAGTTTACCAAGAAATTGTCTATCGTCACCAGTGGTGGCTTCGGAACCATGGGCTTCGGTTTGCCTGCAGCCATCGGTGCTACTTTCGGTGCTCCCGACAGAACAATCTGCTGCTTCTTCGGTGATGGCGGTTTCCAGATGAACATCCAGGAACTGGGTACTATCATGGAGCAGCAGGCTCCTGTGAAGATGATTCTGCTGAACAACAACTACTTGGGCAATGTGCGTCAGTGGCAAGACCTGATGTTCGAGGGTCGCCGTTCGTTCACCCATATGTTGAATCCACGTTATGCAGAGGTGGCTCATGCCTATGGTATTCCTTACGATGTGGTCATCGACCGCAAGGACTTGAAGGCAAAGGTAGAGAAGATGATTGCCACCAAGGGTCCTTATCTCTTGGAGTGCGCCATCAAGGAGGACGAGGACATCGTGCCTATGACTCTGCCAGGCAAGAGCGTGGACGAGATGCAGCTCGAGTTGAACTATTAAGAGTGAAACAGGAAGAGTGAGGAACCTACTCCTCGGGGAAAGAGGGGTGAAGTATCAACTTCTTTGAACGATAAGATTATGGAGAATAACAACGAAAAGAAATTATATACACTGCTTGTTTATTCTGAGAACATTGCCGGTATTCTGAATCAGATTACTGCCGTGTTTACTCGCAGACAGGTGAATATCGAGAGTTTGAATGTATCTGCCAGCAGTATCAAGAACATTCACAAGTACACCATTACGGTGTGGAGTGACGAGGAGCAGATAGAGAAAATCAACAAGGCGATAGAGAAAAAGATCGATGTGGTGAAGAGTGACTATTACACCGATGACCAGATCTTTATCCACGAGGTGGCTCTCTTCAAGATTTCCACACCCGTCTTGCTGGAAAATCCTGAGGTGTCGCGTACCATCCGCAAGCACGATGCACGCATGATGGAGGTAAATCCTACTTACAGCACGGTGCTCCTTGCAGGACTGACAGAAGACATCGCTGACTTGTTCCATCAGCTCAACAGTTTTGACTGCCTCTTGCAGTATACTCGTTCAGGACGTATTGCTGTGACAAGAAGTTTCGACGAGCCTGTTTCTGATTATCTCAAACGAGGTGAAGAGGAGTAATTGGCGGTAAATTTATGCTGATTATTCCAAGGACAACAGAACTTATATAGATAGTGCCCATTCTCTTCAGAAAGGTGAGAATGGGCACTTAAATGTAGAAAAATAGCCTGTGTGGAAATAAATGTTCCAGAATTTTAATTAAAGGAATATCTTTCCAAGAATTCTGTTGGGGTTAAGATAGGCAAACCTGTAGCTGGGAAGTGTTTGCCATTTCTTGTGATAACTACCTCGCATTCTGCAGCTTTAGCTGAATAATATTGTAGCATATCCTCTACATCTGGACTTGTTTCGGAAAAAGCCTTGTCAAATTCAGCTTGTGTTAAAGGTGAGATATGAATGTATCCTTTAAGAGAGTTGATGCATGCAACAGCACCTTCATATCCTAAAGGTTTTCTTAATATGTATATGCAAGTTGCCATAGACAATGCTGTTGCATACAATGTAATTTTGTGCTCTGCACCTAAACTTAGAATGTTACTACTTGCCTCAAAGAAATTTTCTCTTTGGTCTAAGACATCTATGATGATGTTGGCATCAACAAATACATGCATTGTTTTAGGATTATTTATATTTCTCCATTAAGTGTTCTGCAACAATGTTGTCACCATTGATGTCCTTGATTTCTGGTTCTCCATTTTTTCTTGCTATTCCAATGATAGCTTGGATGCTTGGATGTAGTTCTGAAACTGGGCGAATGTGTGATTTCACCTTTTGTTGCTTACTTTTTCCTGTAAGTAGTAGAAGACCAGCTTTTATGGCGTCAGTAATACTGACGTTGTGCAAGTTGGCGTAAGATGCGGCAATGTCATACGTGTTATTGTCTAAAGCTACATTCATACTTTTATACTAATTGATTTATTTTGCAAAGCTACGTTTTTTTGCTGATATTACCAAATATTTTGCAGAAAATCTTCTGATAATTTGGCGAATCCAAATCTTTTCGTTACTTTTGTAACGTCATTCTTCGAATGGCTGGCAAGGAGATGCTGGTGGTAATTCGTGGCTTGGCTATTCTTTTGGAAATGACGTTTGCTAACGTTTGCTTCTGATGTACTGGAAATTAGGAACTTCAAGTGATTAATCAGAGGGAGATGGCGGTGGACGTCTACTATACGTGTATATATACACGGCACAAGTGCGCCCTTTCGTAAAGGAAGGGTGTGCCTTGTGCTACATACATATATGCTGCGTTGGCGTAGGCGTGTCCTCTTGCTTCTGTCTTGTGTTCTTGTTTTTCACGGGTCTCCTAATACCTCAGTACACAAGGATATAACAAGGAGTAATGACACCTCTGCGCCAATTTCTTTTAGGATAGAAAATCTTATAATTACTTAGCTGCTTTGGGGGTGGGCAGGAAAGAGAGCACCTTCCAATAGTGGCTATGGTTCTGTCCATGTTTCTTTGTAAGCGTGTTCTGAATTTTGACTGCTTATGAATAAATACGAACTTGCCAAGAAGATAAATGAACTCGAAGGTCTTACGAATGAGGAGAAATCGGAGCTATTAAAGTTGCTTCGTTCGCAGAAGAAGTATGGACTTGTGTGGGAGGATAAACCAGAGGAAACAGAGCTGAGATTGCGTGATGAGCAACCTGTATTGGAAGAGGTTCCTGAGCGTGCCATCATCAGCGATGATGCCGATGCTCCTAATCATATTCTCATTGAAGGCGATAACCTTGAAACACTTACAGCACTTAATTATACTCATAGCGGGAAGATAGATGTTATTTACATCGATCCTCCTTATAACACCGGCAATAAGGATTTTGTTTATAACGACTCATTTGTAGATAAAGAGGATGGCTATCGTCATTCAAAGTGGCTGTCGTTTATGGATAAGCGTTTGAAGATTGCAAAGAGCTTGCTTTCAGAAAAGGGGGCTATCTTCATTTCTATAGACGATAATGAGCAATCTCAATTGAAATTACTTTGTGACGAGATATTTGGAGCAGATAATTTTGTTGCTGATGTTTCTTGGCAAAGAACCTATTCAATTCGTAATGATTCCAAAGGAATTCCTGCAGAAGTTGAGCATTTGTTGATATATGGAAAAGGTTTGTTTTGGCAACCTAATAAATTACCAAGAACTGCAGAAATGAATTCTTCTTATTCAAATCCGGATGCTGATAGGTGTGAATGGATGAGTGGTTCACCTGTGGCTCCTGGAGCTGCAACCCATCAAGGAATGGTCTATGCTATTCAACATCCTTTTACTGGTGTAATGTTATACCCTTCAAGTAGGGCTTGTTGGCGGTATGCGCAAAGCCAAATGCTTGAGTATATGAATGGTTGGTGTGAATATAAGTTGGAAGATTTACATGATGATGAAGAGCGTGCCAAGGTATGTGGCATTGAAGTTTCAAAAATAAAACCTAATGTGAAG
>OIYF01000628.1_pt1 | contig 12512 bp, 18 predicted proteins | sample 1587971 | NCBI WGS metagenome assembly OIYF01 (sample SAMN03283248) | human gut metagenome | biome: human-associated habitat; material: feces | host: Homo sapiens | place: Peru | collected 2012 | reverse complement strand
AGTCTCTCGTTTTTTTATTCTAACGTATGGATAATCTGATAAAGCTGCTCCTTCAGCGTGCCAACATCTTCGCCGGAGAACAGTTCCCCCTTTTGATTCACAAGGCACCCCATCTGATAGGGTATCTTTTCCGCTTCCTGCCGCAGAGCCTTACCCTCATCTGTAATGGATACCATCAGGATACGCTCATCTTCCGGATTGCGGTATCTTTTGAGATAGCCCATGGCTTCCAGTTTCTTCAGCACCGGAGTCAGCGTTCCGGAATCCAGATAAAGGCGTTTGCCAAGGTCACGCATGGCAACCTTATTATTCTCCCACAGCACCATCATGGTAATGTATTGGGGATAGGTAAGTCCAAGTTCTTTCAGGAAGGGGTTATAGGCCGCTACTATTTTCCTGGCACAGGCATATAAAGGAAAGCACAGCTGGTTTTCCAGAAGCAGCGGGTCGAAGGTCTGTTTGTCAATCATATCTTGCTCCTCAATGTTACAGGTAAATCTTTCTTTGATAATCTATTCTACCATCATATTGGCATCAAATCAAATGAGATTTTTTCAAATTATATTTGACAAAATGGAATTTTACTGTATAATAGAGCATGTAAGATGAAATGAAGGATGGCAACCAACAGATGATATATGATTATACATTGAAAGCCAATGACGGCTCAGATTTTGCCTTGTCAGATTATAAGGGGAAGGTACTTCTCTTTGTGAACACTGCCACCCGTTGCGGCTTCACCCCACAGTATAAGGAACTGGAAGCCATTTATGAGAAGTATCAGTCCCAGGGACTGGAAATCATCGACATTCCCTGCAACCAGTTTATGGAGCAGGCCCCGGAAGATGACCAGGGCATACAGCAGTTCTGCTCGCTGAAGTACAAAACCAGATTCCGCAGGATGAAGAAAGCAGATGTCAATGGCGAAAATGAGTTGCCCTTGTACACCTATCTGAAAGCCCAGCAGAAATTCAAAAGCTTTGGTAATAGGCTGAAGGCAACTGCTATGAGCTTGCTTTTAAGGAAGCCAAATAATAGTTCTATTCCATAATTTGTATGTAGAGACAAGGAGCTGATGGCATGGAGAAAAGTCGTATCCACAAGGATATAGTCATTATCGGTGCAGGCATGGCGGGGCTGACAGCGGCACTCTATGCCGGACGCATGAATCTGGATGTTCTGGTACTGGAAAACGGCATCATCGGCGGACAGATTGCCAATGCTACAGGCATTGAGAACTATCCGGGCTTTGCCAAGGTTTCCGGCAAGGAACTTGTGGGCACTCTGCAACAGCAGGCGGAAAGCTTTGGGGCGGTCATTGATGAGTTTGACTCCATCGTGAAGGTTACCCTGAAAGGTCAGCCCAAACTGGTAGAGACGGAGGAGCATATCTATGAAGCCAATGTCGTCATCATTGCCTCTGGTATGAATCGCCGCAAACTCCCCCTGCCGGAGGAGAAAAAGTTTGCAGGCAAAGGCGTACATTACTGTGAACTCTGTGATGGCCACATGTATCAGGATAAGGTCATCGCCGTCATGGGCGGTGGAAATGCAGCTGTGGATGCCGCCAATTTCCTCAGTAAGTATGCCAGCAAACTCTACCTGATACACCGCTCGGATTTCCGGGCCGATGAAGTCTCCCAAAAACGGTTAAAGGAAAATCCCAAGGCAGAAATCTTCTTGCAGACGGAAATCAAGAGCCTTCAGGGTGATGGTCGGCTGGAGAGCATCGAAGTTTTGGATAAGGTGACCGGCGAAACCCGCAGTCTGTCGGTAGACGGAATTTTCGTTAATATCGGTGTTGTGTCCAATACGGAGCTATATAAGGAAGAATTGCCGCTGACTCCCGGCGGCCGTATCGAAGCAGGGGAGGATTGCCGCACAGCCATCCCCGGTGTTTTCGCCGCAGGCGATGTGCGGGAAAAGGAAATACGCCAGCTGACTACCGCTGCCGCCGATGGCACCGCAGCAGCCCTGCTGGCTGAGAAATATCTGGTTAAGTTGAAGGAGGGTAATCCCGTATGGTAAAAGTATATTCAATCAACGATTGTCCCTGGTGCGAAAAGGTCAAAAAGTACCTGAAGAGCAAGAATGTGGAATTTGAAGAGCATAATATCGAGGAAAACGATGATGACCGTGATGCCTGTTATGAGCTGACGGGAGATACCATGGTTCCCATTACCACGACCAATGACAAGGATTATGTGCTGGGCTTTGACAAGGCTAAGCTGGATGAAATGCTTGGCCTTTGACCGACAGAATGTTAGATGTAAGTGAGGAGAATCATTATGGGAATTTATGATTTTGTGGTAAAGACCAATAAAGGCGTGGAAAAATCGCTGGCTGATTACAAGGGCAAGGTGCTGGTCATCGTCAATACGGCCTCCAAGTGCGGTTTCACACCCCAGTTCAAGGAACTGCAGGACCTCTATATGAAATACAAGGGCCAGGGCCTGGAAATCTTAGGCTTCCCCTGCAATCAGTTCGCTGGTCAGGAACCTGGCAGCAATAATGAGGTGCAGGAATTCTGCCGCCTGAACTATGGCGTGACCTTTCAGATTTTTGAGAAAGGCGATGTTCGGGGCGAAACGGCACAGCCTCTCTTCAAGTACCTCATTGAGCAGCAGGGCTTCAAGGGCTTTGATCAGGACCATCCCATTGCTGCGAAGCTTACGGAAGCACTCCAGCAGAATTTCCCCGAATATCTGGAAGGCGACTCCATCAAATGGAATTTCACTAAGTTCCTGGTAGACAGAGCGGGCAACGTAGTTGCCCGCTTTGAGCCCACCTTTGCCCCCGCAAACATGGCAGGGGAAATTGAAAAGCTGTTGTAATTTAGAGGCTGACGCCCCATAAGTCAAGCAAGATGTTTGATAGTAAATGCCCCCAGAATCAGGCGTATAGATACAATGTCTGATTCTGGGGCTTTTTTATGAATTTTCGCCTTCCAGAAAAACGACCTCACAGAATCGTCTGTAATACTTAAGAATAACATAACGCATATAAAATATCGCATAAATCATAAAGCCGCTCAGAGAGGCCGTTAGATAGCTTAAAACGGATATCGTATTTTTAGGCCGGATTTAGGCATAAAAATAGCACGTACGCTCATTCATCTAATTATTTTTAGTGTGGCTAATTGTAGTTAGCCACACTAAAAATAATTAGATGGGTTTTTCTATATTTTTTCTTGTGCTATACTATCTATAATCTATCACGAACAGGAGGCCTGCGTATGGGCGAGCTGGAACTTGCAAAACTTGATAAACAATTATCATACTCTTTGAATGTCGATGAGATCACGCCGGACTATTTCGTCATGCACTATGCAGAATTTATTCCAAGAGTCATTGCCAAAGGGAATCCATCCTCAGACACGATGCGTCATTATTGTAACCAAATAGATTTCTTTATTCGCTGGTGTCTTGAAAAACAGCGTCATCCGTTGGTCATACACGAGTATCAGATGCTGATGTACCGCGAGTTTCTATTGAACCGCCAATACAAACCGGATAGCATTCAAATTATGCTGGCAGCGGTTCGGGCATTCTATTCTGCTGCCAAAAAACTCGAGTTGATAACGGTCAATCCTGCAGCCGGCGTAGAAGCTCCTACTATCGGCGCAACTAATGACGCTATGCTCCATTTTTATACTCCGCTACAGATGAACGAAGTCATTCATATTTTTGCTGAAGATAAAGACCCGTTCACGCGCTATCGGAATAAACTCATTCTATACCTGATGGGTGTTGAAGGACTACGCAACATCGAGGTCCATAGAGCCTGCCTGCAAGACATCAACTGGGAAGCAAAAGTTATCATGATCCGAGGCAAGGGGGCAAAAGGCAGAATGGAACCTATCTATCCCTGTGATGAAACCTTTGAACTGCTCAAAGATTATATCAAAGCCATCCCGACTGATCATGAAGTTAAGAAAGATGGCGTGCTTACTCCGCTTATTTTATCTTCATCTAATCGAAATTACCTGGGGCGAATCTCTAGAAATGGTATCCGTTCTATAATGAATAAAGCTCTTGCCGCCTGCAATCTAAAACATCCAGGCTATTCCTGCCATGTGTTCCGACATAGCTGCGGGACTAATCTTTATCGGGAGACCAAAGACTTGCGACTAGTTCAGGAGTACCTGCGCCATCGGGATCCGAAAGTGACTGCTCGTTACGCTCACGTTGCCGACCGTCTTAGTAAGCGTTATACCTCAAAACTTGTTCCGCATGACGATAAACCTTGACTCGCCTAATAAGCCTAGCTTTTCTTCTCCAAATTTTGCTTTTATTTCATCAATAGCTGCATAAAGATTTTCTTTCTTTTTATTTTTTTCCATTTCAAACAAAGAAATCGCACTAGGAGCATCAAACCCACTGCAACTAACTCCCAGTAACCGTATTCTGCCACCATGAGGCATAGGAAAAGTATGAAATAGCGCTTTTATTTCTTTATAAATATCTTCATCATAATAAATCGCAGTTGCGAGCGTTTTTTGTCTAGTGTAGGTAGAAAAATCAGCCAGTCTTATCTTTAATTGTACTGTATGTGCCTGCTTTCCACAGCAACGCAGTCTCCAGCCAACTTGAGCCGATAATGCTAACAGCTGCTGTTCAGCTTCTTTCCGTGATTTCAAATCCTCATCAAATGTCTTTTCTTTACCTATAGATTGAGCATCGCGTGACGGTTCCACCGGACGATTGTCTCTGCCATTTGCTAGTTCCACAAGGTGCAACGCCAATCTTTCGCCAACTTGTTGTTTTAATATATCTATTTTGACTTTAGCAAGATCGCCTATACACCTATAGCCAAAAGCAGTCAGTCTGGCTGTTGTTTTTCTGCCTACCCCCCATATTCTTGATATAGAAAGTGGCCACAAAATACGTGAAATATCTTCTTTACGAATTATAACCAATCCATTTGGTTTTTCTAAATCAGATGCTAATTTAGCCAAAAATTTATTAGGCGCAATGCCAACAGAAGCTATCAGCCCTGTTTCTGACAAAATAGTTTTTTTTAATTTCATACCATAATCTTTCGGATCGCCTTTCATCAAGTGATCCATACCCGTTATATCCAAAAAGCCCTCATCTATGGAAAGCGGTTCGAGTACGGGAGAAAAGCGCGCAAGAATTTCAAAAATTTGCGAGGATACTTTCTTATATTGAAGATAATTGCCAGCAACAAATATTCCTTGCGGACATTTTCGCTTTGCTACAGCCATAGGCATAGCCGAATGCACTCCATATTTTCTAGCTTCATATGATGCGGTTGACACCACTCCTCTTGCGGATAATCCACCGACTATGACTGGTTTTCTTCTAAATTCTGGATTATTCCTTTGTTCAACGGCCGCAAAAAAACAATCCATATCAACATGAAGAATCAGACGTTCACACATTGTCATCACCTGCCATTAGATAATTTTTCTGCAATTTGCCGTCAAACACCCCCGCTTATAGAAGCGGGAGTGATTGACATATGGGCAATATTCGCTGTATAGGGAGGTCAGATAATCCTTCTTGTCCTTTTCATCCTCCAGTGCTTTTCGCTCGTCACTGCCCACGGCAGAATAAAACTCGGCAAATGACAGCGGGGACACATGAATCTGCGTAGCACGACTGCGAAACTCTGTTGCGATATCTTTCGACAGCCCTTCGGAGTTACTGCCGGTGACATAAACATCAAGGTTTTTATATGCCTTGAATTCGTTCAGCATATCGTAGATAGTCACCTCGATGCCGCCGTTTTCCTTGTCCACTACTTTCGTGGTGAGCTGCACCTCATCAATGAACAGATAGAATTTTTCATTCTTCCTGTCCCGGACATTGCTTTCTACATGTTCACACAAAATGATCGGATTTATGAACTTATACCCTTCTGATTATTTTAGCCGCCTCATAAGCGCTATCCTAGGTATTTTCTGATTTTATGTTGCTATTTGGCAGTGCTTTTAATAATTCCTGATAATCATCTTGCAAGGCAGTATATTTTTTCTCCAGCTCCTGATAACGGCCATTAAGTTCGTCAAACTTCTGCTTATCAGCCATTTTATCCATGAGACTGGATACTAAAAATTCAATCCGTTCTAATCTGTTGGTCTGCTCAGGGGCACATTCCCGCATCACTTGATCCAAGTCACTGGTATTGATGAGATTAATAAGCGCGCTGGCTACCATGCCACCAGCCATTGGTGCCGGACTTTTGACACCCAATAACTGACTGCGCCGTTCTTCAGCTTCTCTGTTGTGTTCCTCAATGCGTTCTTGCGCTTTATTGCCAGCATCGTTTAATTTTACAAAAACATCATGTGCCCAGCCCATTGCCATCCTTCTTTCTTAAATCACGATATATAGCTTTATTATGCTTAAATTCATTAGATTAGTTAGCATTAGCGAAAGCAATATTTAACTATCATAGTGCGTTTTACAAGCTGCTATATATATATTGTTATCATCAAAACGATAAACTAGACGGTCTTTTATCGTAATGCGTCGACTCCAATAACCTGATAAATCAGCTCGCAGCTGTTCGGGTTTGCCTAGACCTTCATTGCCATTGCGTTCAATATCCTTAAGCAATTCGTTAATTTTTTTAGCTATTTTACGATCTTCTTTTACCCAATACATAAAATCACGCCAAGCATTATCAGAAAAAACCTTATTCATTTAATATATTCTCCAATTCGTCGGTTGTTTTGGTTACACTATGGCCATGCTCCAATTCCCGAATACCATCCATTATATGCTGATAATTTGCGCGATTGGTCATGATAAAAACATTTTCCATTAAATTATCATAATCATCAGCACTCATCATAACTACATTGCGTTCATTTTTACGAGTAATTACAACCGTTTCATTGTCATCAACAGCTTTGTCACAATAGGCTTTAAGATTATTGCGAATAGTAGAGTAATTAACAGCTAACATGATAACACACCCTTTCTGTAAACATAGTACAATATATTGTGCAATATTTCAACTTAATTTTAGCATAATAATTACAATATCTTGGTGAAATCTTTGGAATAGTAGTAATTAGCTGTAACAGGAAAGATGGCTTCTATCTCTCCATTCTGATATGCCAGTATCCAGTCTCTTATGGTTCGTGTGCTTTTAATAGATAAATCTACCATAATTTGAGAGACAGTACGTATTCCGTTCAGATAATCTTCAACAGCAGAAACTTTTTCTTCAACCGTACATTTGGGTTTTCTACCCATAAAAATACCTACAAAGTAGATTTTAGTTATTTACCTTATCTACTTTAGAGGTATCATATCACATATCATTGAAGGTGCTTTTTTTATTTTGCGTTGTTTTATTTGCCATACTGCTCAACAAACCTGGTTATCGCAATACTCATATCTTTCCCGACAGTCACCCAATCTTCAGCTAGTCGTTCCGTATCTGTCTTTTCTTCACCATAAAATTTACGAGTAATTTGCATTTTTCTTCTTTTAAAGACTCGTTGTCTGTTATAAAAATCAAATGCTTTTGCCATTCCAGCAAAGAACGCACCATTTTTACCGATTGATTTAATCATAAAAAACACCTCCATATCATTATTTTATTATAGCATGTTTTTGCCGATATAGTCGTTAATATATGTGTGAAACGGCTATGATGACTCAGATATGGAGGCTACATTGTTGAATAATCAGTCATTGGGCGCAATTTTCGCCTTTATATTTGCTAATTCTATTTTCAGTTCAGCGATCTGATTCTGCACTGTCTTTATTTTGCTTGCCGGTCCAAGCTCAACAACGGAATCTGGTTCACGGCAATAAAAAAGCTTTTCGTTCAAAGCTGAATATATCAATATTAGGCTCAATAGTGTCCTTAACTGCTTCTGTGCGAATTTGAAATGGTAAACTTATTTTGGACACGTAGGGGGGTAACTTTTGTACACTGAAACTGTATAATCTATACCGATGATATTCAGTTTCTAAACACTAGTTATCCTCTAATTGTGGCAGGAGGCTTACCATGAGATACACCAAAGAACAACGATTAGACATAGGCCGTCGCATTTATAACGGCGAGCTTACCAAATATGAAGCAGCTAAACAGTACGACATCTCTCACTCGACAGCTCGAGATTATATGAGAATGTATCGCGATGAGAATCGATTACCTCCTAAGAGAGGGCCGCTGCTTTTTAAAGAAAAAAATTTAATTCGACAAAGGACCGAACCGGAACCTTATAACCTTGAAGTATATAAATCAATGTCGAAGGACGAACTGATTCAGGAACTAATCAAAGTCCGCATAGCTGATGCTCGATAAAAAAAAGGTTACGAGGTGAAGGGAGATGGTTCGGTAATTCGCTACAGCAGCAAGAATACCAAGTAATACTTGAGTTATCTGGGGAAATTCTGATCCGTATGCACACAAATGCTGCAAGATTAATGGAATAAAAAGCAGGGCAAAGCACTACCGGTACAAAAAGCCAGGCGATCCAGGAAGAATATTCCCGAATCTGCTTTCTGCAGAGCTCAACATTGACGGACCGCTTCAGTGCATTGTCAGTGATATGACCGCTTTCTATGTTAATGGCATTTACTATGAGCTGACATTGTACATGGACCTATGGAACAATGCATTGTCAGTCATGCCCTGTCAGCGAAGCGCGGAGACCGGATGACATACAATAAGCGGCTTGAAAGATCTTCTTGAGCTCAAGAAAGCTCATCCTGAGTACAAGATGAGCTTCATAGCGATCAGGGATCTGTTTACGCCTCGAAGGCTTATAACGAACTTCTGCCTATGCATGTGAATCGATCCATGTCACGCGCTGGAACGCCTACGGACAACGCTGCAATGGAATCCATTAATGGTTGGATTAAAGCTGAGCTATTTATGGATCTCCATGTAACCGGCGAAGTAACCAGATTACATGCTGTTAAGCTCTACCGTTCAGGCAGTTGTTTTTCCTTTTACTGATATTATATATATAATTTGGAAAGAAATCCGAGATTGAATACCTAATCGAAAATTGCGAATTTGTACTGACCCCCAAAAGTTAGACTTAAAGAATTTTAACTTTCGGGGGTATTTTTCATGGCAAAATACAGTTTCAAATTTAAAATGAAAATCGTACAGGAATATTTGAGCGATAGCATTAGCTGTAAAACGCTTGCCAAACAATATGGTATAGCCAGCAGTAAATCTATAAAAATATTGGTTGCTGTCTATCAAAAATTCGGAGAGGATGGACTCCAGCGCTCTCGTCAAAATGCAAAATATTCTTTTCAATTCAAACGAAATGCGGTAGAGTTATATTTAAGTTCTGAGAAATCATATCAAGATATAGCCCTTTCGTTCGGCATGACGAATCATGCCTTGCTTGTAAATTGGGTAAATCGCTTTCGCGCAGCTGGCGTTGCGGGGCTGAAGACGCAAAAGAAAGGCAGGCGTCCCAAAGTGACAAAACCTAAGATAACCGAAAGTATTACTGACGAACAGGCTCGTTATCTAAAGCAGCTTGAAGAAGAAAATCTGCATCTGCGGATTGAGAATGCCTTTTTAAAAGAAGCGAGGAGACTGCATTTAGCGGAAGAGGCGCAAAAAAGACAGCAAGGATTGTCCACAGTCTCCGAGGAGAATACCGACTGAAGGACATCCTTGCTGTTGTAAATTTGCCAAAGGCAACCTATATGTACTGGCAGAAGCGATTGGATCGAGAACCGAAAGATCAGTTTCTGCAAGAGAAGATACTTGAAATCCGTGCCGAGCATAAGGACTTCGGTTATCGGCGCATTTGGGGGCTGCTCCGTCAGACTGGCCTTCTTATCAACAAGAAGCGCGTTCAGCGTATCGTACAGAAGCTTTCGCTGCAGGTAACGTCATATACACGCAAAAGTCGAAAGTACAATTCATATAAAGGCCCAGTCGGCAAGGTGGCACCTAATCGTCTGCGCCGACGCTTTGAAACCTCTGTAGCGCATCCGAAGATTGTGACCGACACGACAGAATTTAAATATTACGAACGCAATATTAATGGGAAGGTCGTCTTGCGAAAAGCTTACTTGGATCCATTTCTTGACCTATATAACAGGGAAGTTATAAGCTATCATCTCGGGAAAGCACCAGCCGCAGCAGGAATCATGTCTGCACTAGAACATGCGATAAAGGCAACAGCAGATTGCAAATATCGGAGGACCTTTCATTCTGACCAAGGCTGGGGCTACCAGATGAAGGCTTATCAAAAACGGCTCAAAGAAGAACGGATTTTCCAGAGCATGTCTCGCGAAAAGGCACATGCCTTGACAACAGCGTAATGGAAAACTTTTTTGGATTGCTGAAACAGGAAATCTATTACGGTCGCACCTATACAAGTTTCGATGAATTGAAAAGGAATATCGAACAATGGATTGAATATTATAACACGGAACGCATTAAACAGAAGCTGGGGTGGCTTAGTCCGGTCGAATATCGTCTAACCAATGCAGCATAAGAAAAAAGCACAGTAGCATGATAGCTACTACGCTTAGGTATAACTTTATGGGGTCACATCACATGTAATAAAGGGTTTTTAGGGTGTATAAAACAGCAACTATTTTTGCTTATGGTTTTAGACTGGTTATTGGAACTACGAAAACACCATCTTCACGTTTATAGGCAGCATTGGTCAATCCACAAAGAACACATAGGAACTTAGGTTCCTTGCCTCTGCCCTCTTTCGCAATACTATTTCTGATAGCTAACAAACTTTTAGCTGCATTATCAATCTGATTTGCTCCTAGCTTGATTTCAAAAGCTCCCCAAGCTCCACTAGGCAGTTCAACTATAGCATCAATTTCCTTACCTTTGTAATCCTGATAATGTAAAAGCTTGCCTTCAAAGGACTTGGCATAAATCCATAAATCACGCTCACACAGTGCTTCAAATAGAAATCCCATGGTCTCTAAGTCGTTGATGAGACCATCTTCATTTATGCCAAGCAGACTACAAGCAATAGATGGGTCAGTCAAATGCCGCTTACTTCCCTGTTTTACCCTTACTGAAGAACGCACACTAGGGTCAAATGGCGGTTGGTCTTCAGTAACATATAACCTGCTAAATACATCCAGATATTCTGCTATGGTCTGATCACTTATATCTATGCCTTCCACATCTTTGATGTCCCTTTTAAGGGTCTTGTTAGATACCGTGGTAGATTCGTTTCTGGCCAACGATTTGAGTAATCTAATCATCTTCGAACTGTCACGTTTTATTTCATCTAAGCGATTAGCACCATCGTCAATAATAGCATTTATATAGCCCTGTGAGAGCAAGTACGCCTTATCCGCTGGCACCATGATACTTTGTGGCCAGCCTCCTCTGACTATAAGCTCAGCTATACGCCTTAATTCCACATCTCCGGTCAGCTGTGATTCAAGTTCGCCTGCAAATAATGACTGCAAAGATACTTTTCCATCAGAATCACCGGATTCCCATAATGACATAGTTCTCATCCGCAAAGGGACAATACGCCCGGCTCCACTATGCATAATCCCTTTTCTTTTAGGAGTTGAAGAGCCTGTCAAAATAAATTGTCCACTCTGCCCTCTCCTATCCACTTCATATCGCACTGCATCCCAGATACTTGTTACTTCCTGCCATTCGTCAATCAGACGTGGTGCTTCCCCTTTTAAGGTCATAGCGGGGTCTAAACTGGCTAATGTTCGATTTTGAAAGTTACCTGTTGGGTCGCCAAGCATAAACTTACTTTTGCAGCTGTTCTCTGCCGTCCATGTCTTTCCACACCATTTAGGGCCTTCAATACAGACTGCGCCAAATGCTTGTAGATTGTCTTTTATGATACTATCTATAATTCTTGGACGATAATTCTCCTTTAACATTTTATACATCTCACTTTATCAAATTTACATATATCACTTTATCATATTTCTTTTTTTTATTTTATCAGATTAACAATTCTTATTCAATCAGATTATATTTTTTAGATATTATATACATCCTAAAAACTTTTTATAAACATGCTCATAAAGAGTTTTCAGGGTGTATATAATTTAATCATGGTCTTTTATAAATTGCCTAAAAAAATAGGTTCTGCATAAACAGAACCTACTGCACATTTTCTGTCAGCCAGCTATTTCATGGCATAAGCTAAGTCGTGGCAACGTGCAAGCCAGGAAAAGTGGCTCATCAACGCATCCCAGCACGTCCCCATGAATCATCACCAATGATAATCAGCCTATCGAGTTTTTTATGTCTGTTACATTCTTCAAAGGCAATGATAGGTACTCCACAATCTCATCCAAGTTGAGTTTTCCAGCCTTTATCATGCGTATGGCTATATTTCTGCGTTATTTTTCCTGTCCCTCGCGACGTTGTTGTTTCAATTCCATCATCAATGTCATGTACTCTAACTTCGTTTCATCATGCTGCTTCACACGTTCAACTTTTGAGGCCACATCTTTGATGAAATTGCTCTCGGCAGTTTTGCCGTAAAAAAAGACGCACTTCTACCAGAGAAGATACGGCAATACTTGCCATCC
>OIYF01000623.1_pt1 | contig 12573 bp, 10 predicted proteins | sample 1587971 | NCBI WGS metagenome assembly OIYF01 (sample SAMN03283248) | human gut metagenome | biome: human-associated habitat; material: feces | host: Homo sapiens | place: Peru | collected 2012 | reverse complement strand
ACTGTCGTTCGAAGAAAGGCTGCACTCGACAAAGCTTAAGCAAGCTTAGCTCTGTTCTCGTTTGCACTTTCTTTGCACTGTGATTCAAGAAAGGCTGCACTTGACAAAGCGCATCCCACAAAGTTAACAATCAATATTTTATTAACCCTTTAAAAATTTAAGATCATGGAAGTAAAAGGAACATTGAAATATCGTAAAGTACAGCGCACACCTCAGACTGGTGAAAACGCAGGTAAGAAGAAGTGGTATGCCACTGCTGTGACGGACCGCGAAGTGGACTTCGAGGGATTCGTGACGCATATCTCTGACCACGGCTCGCCTTACTCTCGTGGTACTATCCACGGTGTACTGATGGATGCGCTCGACCATCTGCAGGAGCTGATTCTCGATGGCAAGAGCGTGCGTCTCTCTGACCTCGGATTGTTCTCCATCGGCATGAGCTCCAAAGCGGAGGATACCAAGGAGAAGGTGACGGCTGCCAGCGTGGATGGCGTACATCTTATTGTACGTAATACGAAAAGCTGGAGTAATGCTGAGCTTCGCAAGAAGTGCAAGGTTCAGGAGTACGGTGGATATACCGGCACCGACGAGGAGGGCGGTGGTACCACCGGTGGAGGTACTAACCAGGGCGGCGGCTCTGATATTAACCAGGGCGGCTCGGGTACTACCGGTGGCGGAACCCAGGAGGGCGGCGGCTCTCAGGAGGGCGGCGGAACCGAGGAGGGCGGTGGCGGCAACATGGGCTAAAGCCTAACGGGTGCGCAAGCCCACCAAACGGCCTTGCGCACCCCCACAAAGTCAACATTCAACATTCAACATTCAACATTCAACATTAAAAGATATGAAAGTAAATACTTGGAAAACAATTTTGCAGATTGCAATATCCTTCCTTACAGCTATCGCTACTACGCTCGGAGTTACCAGCTGTACTCTTTAAAGGTAAAAAAGTAAAAAGCCATAGCTTATTTAAAGCCCCCGGTGCCTGGTGCACCGGGGGCTTTTATTTTGCCATCAGGCATCACTAATAATTCATTCCGAAGTACCAGAGAGGGATGATGATTCCATGCCCCGTCTCTATATCGTCTTTTACGATACGTCCGTTTTTTACATCCTCTATCTGCTTTTTACCTTTCTTCCTTCCGCCAATCTCAAAGGTATAATCACCAATGGTAAAGTCGGAAACCCTGGAGGAAGTAACATCTTGTTTTTCTCTCATCTGATTGTAGAAGAAAGTTTCCCTTATGTTTCCAATGTTGGGATTAGAGGTGAGTACTGACATCAGACTTGGGTTATCTACGTATACTTTTTCTACCTTTCCCAGATTACGCATACCCGAAGTATCATCTCTGAGCAGACCTATCATTCCTGCACGCTCCAGATAGACAAGATAATCAGGCACGTTGTTCTTGCTTACTCCAATTTCTGTGGCGAGGTTCTCTACGCTTGGCTTGTAGGGAGCCAACCCGGAAAGAATGACGAGCATACGCTTCAGCTTGCGTGCTGTTGAAGCTTTCATATCAGCATATTGCGGAATGTCAACTTCTACCGTCTGGTCTATCACCTGCAGCATTCTTTGCGTAAAATCTCCCTCTATGGCAAATGGGTAATAGCCATGGTCGAGGTACGCTCTGAAAACAGGCAATGGATGGTCCAACCCCGGAATCTCTACCTGGTGATTGAGTATTTCGTCGAGACTGAAAACTCTGGTCTTGATGCCTTCAAAAAGTTGCAGGTATTCCCTGAACGACAAGCCTTGCATCATATACATCAGCGCCCGACGACTCAGATCAGCTTCGCCCTTCTTGATATCCAAGACCGATGAACCGGTAAAGATAAGGTTCAGGGATGGGTGCATGTCGTAAATTTGCTTCAGTTCTCTGCTCCATCCGGCATACTTGTGAATTTCATCTATATAAAGATGTGTACCACCCTCCTTGATAAACTCGTCAGCAAAGTCAACCAGGGAATGATTTGAAAAATAGATGTTGTCGGCAGACACATACAGGTGATGGCCTTCCTTAGACAGCTTGATGCGCTGAAGTATCATGGTGGATTTTCCAACACCTCGCGGACCAACGATACCTACTAATCGTCCATTCCAGTTGATTTCATCATATTTATATCTGATGAAATCAAGCGGAGTACGTTTCAATAACTCCGCCATGTATTCATAAAGTTTATTGTCTATCATATCTTGCTCTTTTAGATGAATATCGTTTAAAACTGCAGCAAAGATACAAATAATCCCTCAATGAGGGATGAATTCTTTCGAAAAGTTCCCTCATTGAGGGATGAATTTAATCATTTTTATCCCTCATTGAGGGATTTTTGCACATTGTTATTACCAAAATGAGTTCGTGCCAAACTTGGCAAAAAACGCAAGTTTGGCACGAACTCAACTTACAGTTTCAGGAGTTTGGCAAACTCCCAGACTACAATACCGGCGGTGACGCTGACATTCAGGGAATGCTTGGTGCCGAACTGGGGAATCTCCAGACAGCCATCGCTCATATCCACGATGTTCTGCTTGACTCCCTTCACCTCGTTACCGAAAATCACGGCGTAGCCTTTGGAGAGGGAAGGGTGAGCCTCAGGCAGGTTCTGGAGCTTGGTGGAGCCTTCTACCTGCTCGATGCTATATACAAAGTAGCCTTTCTGCTTCAGCTTCTCTACCGCCTCTTCGGTAGTCTTGAAATATTCCCAATCCACGCTGTCTTCGCCACCCAATGCCGTCTTATGAATCTCGACATTGGGAGGGGTGGCGGTGATTCCGCAGAGATACACCGCCTCTACACGGAAGGCATCGCAGGAACGGAAAACACTTCCTACATTATATAATGAACGCACATCATCCAGGACCACTATCAGGGGCAGCTTCTCGGCTTCCTTGAATTCCTCCAGGGTAAGGCGGTTCATCTCTATCGTTCTTAATTTGCGCATTATAATATACCTTATTATATATAATAGAATCAGAGGCGGTTAAGCCTCTGCCTCCTTGGTCTTGTAGGCAAGGGCGTACATGCGAATCTGCTTGATCATCGCCAGAAGACCATTGCTGCGGGTTGGACTCAAATGGTCTTTCAGACCAATTTTCTCTACGAAATAGAGGTCGGCATCCATAATCTCGGTTGGGGTATGACCGCTCAACACACGGATGAGGAGGGCGATGATACCCTTTACGATGAGCGCATCGCTATCGGCAGTGAATACGAGCTTGCCATCTACATAATCGCATTGCAACCATACGCGGCTCTGACAGCCGTCGATAAGGTTCTGCTCGTTCTTGTATTTCTCATCGAGAGGAGCCAACTCGTTGCCCAAGTCAATGAGCATCTGATACTTGTCCATCCAGTCGGTGAAATCCTGAAACTCCTCTACTACTTCATCCTGCAATTCATTAATTGTTGCCATTATTTTATTTCTTTAATTTCGTTTACTGTAATCAACTTATAGAGCTTGTCGTTAGGGCGTACCTTATCTGGTACAGGGATGGAAACTCTCCAGCCCTGCTGCGCTGTTTCTACCGGTTTCAGGTCGTAGCGGATTTCATCGGCATGAAGATACATCACACCGGTGGTGTTACCCGTAATCAGCAGTTTCTCGCCCTTGTCGAAGGTAGATGCCTCTACGGCTACTTCTGCCACACCCAACTTAGAGAAATATTTCATCACCTTGCCCACGAGCACCTTCTTCTCGGTAGCTACGGAACCGTAATGCTTGTTCCATTCACCGAGAGTCTGCCCCTGGTAATAACCATCCCAGAAACCACGGTTGAAGACGGTGGCGAGTTTCTCATCCCACTCATCCTTCTTCTCCTCGGTAAAGGTTCCGTCGAGCACGGCAGCTATCGCCTCCTTATAACATTTCACTACGGTATATACGTATTCAGGACCACGGGCACGGCCTTCAATCTTGAAGACGCGCACACCGGCATCCATCATGCGGTCGATGAAGCGGATGGTCTTCAGGTCCTTCGGACTCATCACATACTTGTTGTCGATTTCAAGCTGGTTGCCAGTTTCGTTATCTGTAACAGTATAGCTGCGGCGGCAGATCTGCACACACTCGCCACGGTTGGCAGAGCGGTTGGCATTAGCGAGACTCATGTAGCACTTGCCCGATACAGCCATGCACAGAGCACCATGACAGAACATTTCGATGCGGATCTGCTTGCCCATAGGTCCGCAGATGTTCTGCTGCTCTATCTGCTCATGGATGTGCTTCACCTGGTCCATGTTCAATTCACGTGCCAGTACGGAAACATCAGCAAAGCGTGCATAAAACTTCAAAGCCTCTGTGTTTGAGATATTTAACTGTGTGGATAAATGAACCTCCTCGCCCACTTCATTGCAATAGCTCATTACAGCCACATCGCTGGCGATGACGGCAGAGATGCCTGCCTCCTTGGCAGCATCGATGATTTCCTTCATCGTTGGGATGTCGTTATCGTAGATGACTGTATTGACGGTGAGATAGGTCTTGATACCATGCTCGTTGCAGGTAGCAGCAATCTCACGCAAATCATCGATGGTAAAATGGTTGGCTGAATGGGAACGCATGTTCAACTTGCCGATACCAAAGTATACGGAGTCGGCACCAGCCTGTATGGCAGCAGCCAGTGACTCGCGTGAGCCCACTGGTGCCATCACTTCAAATTCGTTTATCTTTGTATTCATGAATGCAATTATCTTTTTTCGGGTACAAAGTTACACCAAAATGAAGACAAAACACAGAAAAATGGAGAAAAAATGACATAAATTCGATTATATTGACAAAACAATCATGATTATTTGTCTATATTTGCCTATAAATAAGAATATATCCCTAGGATATTCTTCTTTTTATATGAATCCTATCCAGTCTTACGGCTGGTATTATTAATTAAAATAAAAGCGTATGAAGAAAGCTTTTATATCAGGAATGATTCTGTTCCAGGCAATGACCACAACGGTTAGTTGCACACAAGAAAACGTGATGCTTGAAACAACACCACAAGTCAAGAACCAAGAAGTAAGATTCTGCTTCTTCGAAAAATCCATTGTGCCTATCGGTCAGGATGAAGAGAGCAATCTTGCCAGAACGAGAGCCGACGGGAGCAAGCAATCGCTCAAGGATGCAAAACTCTACACAGATCTGCAAGTATGTCTCATTCCGAAAGGAGATGAAACTACTGCCGGCTATACCGTAAGACAGGAAAACTGGGATGACAAATTCGGAAACGTCAGCCTGCAGGTGCCGGCAGGAGAATACACGCTCATTGCCGTAGCAGCAAAAACTGATTTGCAGCAGGAAGAACGAATCGAAGTAAAATCAAGGTATGAAATGACCTTTGCCAACAATATTGTACGCGATATGGCGTATACCCTGCAGGATATCAAGGTAGAATCGGGCAGCAAAGCCGTAACACAGAATGTTTCGCTGAAACGTGCCGTCAGCTGTTTTGAACTGCGTGCTACCGACATCATGCCCCTGACTACCAAGACTCATGAAATCACGATAAGCGGAAGCTGCGGCACAGTGTTCAATCCTTCTACCGGATTCTGCAAAGAAAAGGCTACCATCACCCGAAACTTTTCTTTAGAAGCCAAAGAACACCAGGAAAGAATCATTTACTATACACTCTACACCCTTCTGACTGACAATGATGTAACCGACATCCATATAACAGCTACGGCAAAAGACAAGGAAGAAAAGATTATCAAGACCGTCAGCTTTGACAACGTACACCTGGTTATCGGAAAGAAGACTACCTATACCGGTCCGATTTTTACCTACCCTGCCAACAATATGTCGTTCACGATTGACCAGCCGGAGATTCCTGCATCAGGCTATGACAAGAAATTTTAATAACCCATGGCGTTTTAAGAAAGATTAATGCCACAGATTAAAATCTTTTTTGTATTTTTGCGGCATGGAAAGAAAGAACATTATAACCATAGGACTCGCTCTGCTTGTATTCGCCGGTTGCGGATACAGACAGCAGCGAGCCGGTATCTCAGAGACAGGTGGAGGCGAGGATTATCTTCCGGAGCATATCCACCTGATCAGTACTACGCCCGTCAAGGACCAGGGCAACAGCGAACTCTGCTGGGCATACGGCATGCTTGCCACCATCGAAAGCGAGCACATCATGAAGGGGGATTCCGTGAATCTCTCCATCGCCTACATAGCCCGCATGATGCTGGAAGAACAGGCACTGGAATATTACTTTGCACAGGGAAAGAAGAACATCAGCCTGCGCGGTACTGCCCCGATGCTGATACATTATATAGATAAGTATGGTGCACAACCTTACGACAGCTATGAAGATCCGAAGCACGTGAACTACAAGGTGCTCTGCCGCAAGGTGCAGAAACTGTGCGATGGCGCCATCTCGCAGAAAGCGGGCATCAGCCAGCTCAAAGAGGAACTGAACGACCTGTTTGACGCAGAAATAGGCTACATGCCTGCCAAGGCCGTACACATGCTGGGTGCCGAATATACCCCTCAAGAGTTTGCCCACAGCGTATGCTATCCCGAGGAGTATGTATCGCTCACCAGTTTCTCGCATCATCCTTACAGAGAATACTTTGCGCTCGAGATTCCCGATAACCGGATGCACGATGCCTATCTGAACCTTCCGCTCGACGAGCTGATGCTCCACATCAGGAAGGCGGTAGAAAAAGGACACCCGGTATGCTGGGAAGGTGACATCAGCGAACCTGGCTTCAAGGAACCAAGGAAGAACTGTGTAGACATACAGCCGATGGAACGCCCCGTGACCCAGGCATCGCGACAGAAGGAGTTTGAACAGCTTCGCACCACCGATGATCATGTGATGGAAATCATAGGTACCTTCATGAAAGGCAAGCAGCGATTCTACGTCTGCCGCAATTCATGGGGTAAGAACTGGGGCAACAAGGGACTCATCTACCTGTCGGAAGACTATCTGCGCCTCAAGACCATCGCCGTATCTATGAGCGAAGAGGCGTATCTGTACGACCGCCCAGGACAATGAACGGTTCCATGAGGCAGCATAATCCTCCTCTCTATATATAATAAGGTATAAGGCACAGAACAGACTTCTGGTATGAAGAAAATGTTAAAATGGTTGACATACATCAAATAGCTGTTAAATAGCACGTGTGTGCGCACACACATAGTTGATTTATATCAAAAAAGAGGCTTTTTTATGTGATTTTCTCTTAAAACATTTGGTGGGTTCGGAAAATCGTCGTACCTTTGCATCGTCAATAAGACAAAAAGGTTATTAGGTTTTTAGGTTAAGATTGTTAGTTGTTTTAGGTTATTAGTTAGTTTATAGGTAAATTTAAGATTGTTTATTCAGAGAAACGGTATTAGTTAAGGTAAAGAAAAGATTGTTTATTCAAGGACGACAAAAAGTTTAGGTTATTAGGTTTTTAGGTTTAAGATTGTTAGTTGTTTTTTTATTAGGTTTTAGTTTAAAGGTAAATTTAAAGATTGTTTATTCAAGGAATAACAGGATAATTTCAACAGGTGAGTTGAAGGTAAAAAGATCAAATGTATGGGATAACCAAAGATGACGCCTGAGCAGAATTGCTGCTTCGGGCTTCGTAATGGAAAGGGAAACAAAACCCTTGAGTTATGAGAAATTTGGGAATATCGAATTTAAAGAGCGCAATTTCGAAATCATTCGAAGTTGCGCTCTTTGTTTTTGACTTCTTTACACCTATTAATTCTTAACTCCTTTACTCCTAGACAGGAGAAAGTTCTATTTAAGAAAAAATAACCGCTAAATTATTTTGTTTTACCAACGAAAAATCGTAATTTTGCAGAAGATATATAAAGATAGGAAATTATGGCAAGACATCCTCTTTGGAACGAAGAATACTGGCTCCTGCTGTTGCAGCTGTACCAGAAGAAGCCCATGGGCGTGAAACCTCTCTATTCGAAAGGGATGGTCGACTTGAGCCTGGAACTGCATATTCCACCTGAGTTTCTGCACGAACAGATGTTCAAACTCAGAATGGTGACTCCGAGAATCAAGCGACTATGGGAGAAGTATGCCGATAAGCCACAGAAACTGAAGCGCGATATACAGCGCATCAGACAGATGAACGGCTGCGGAAACGCCATACAGTTCTTCGAGGGAGTGGAAGTGAAGGAAACATTCGAGAGAAACTGGGAACCACTGGAAAGTGAACCATCGCTCACCCCCGTGAAACTCATCATCATCCTCGATCTCTACTTCCAGCTCACACCAATCACCATGGTGCCGGAAACACTGGAAATCATCGACCTGGGAAAACTCATCAGGACATCACCGAAGGTCATTGCCGAGGCGATGGGCGTATTCATGTACTGCGACCCCTATCTCAACCGCGAAGATGTGCTGATACACCCGCTGCTAGAAGCATGCAGCGACATCTGGCACCAATACGGAAACGGAAATCCAGACAGGCTTTACCAGCTTGCCAACGAACTAAAAGAATACTTTAAGTAATTATGGCTCAAAAACTCATACAGACACAGGCACAGAAGTTACAGCAACTTCAAAGACTTTCAGCCCAGCAAATGCTGCAGGTGAAACTGTTGGAAATGCCGCTCACGGAACTGGAAGACAGTATCAATGCAGAACTGGACGATAATCCCGCTCTGGAAAGCGAGAACCCAGACGACATGCTCAACGAGAATGTCGCCAATGATGATTCGCCCGCAGATGATGAGTACGACAACAGCAACGATGAGGATGCCTACGAGGCTGAATCTGAAAAAGAAGAAAGAAAAGACGAACTGGACCAGGCACTGGAAAGCATCGGAAAAGACGACCAGATGCCTGACTACAATACAGACAGATACAACAACCAGGACAGCGCTGACTACGAAGAAATGGTTTACGGCGACACCACCTCTTTCTATGATAAGCTGAAGGAACAGATGGACATGCAGCCGCTCAGCGACAAGGAGAAGGAAGTAATGGAATATCTCATAGGTTCACTGGATGACGACGGACTGCTCCGCAAGGACCTGGACAGCATCTGCGATGAACTCGCTATCTATCACAACATCGATGTTACGGAAAAAGACATCGAGCACGTGCTCCACATTCTACAGACCTTCGACCCAGCCGGTGTAGGAGGAAGAAGTCTGCAGGAATGCCTCCTGCTGCAGGTTAAGAGACTGCCGAGAGGTGTGCTCCGCAAGACGATGGAAGAGGTGTTTACCGACTATTTTGACGAGTTTACCAAAAAACATTGGGACAAGATCAAGGCAGGACTGGAACTGAACGATACACAGGTAGAAACCCTGCAGGCAGAAATCAGAAAGCTGAACCCGAAACCGGGCGCATCGATGGGCGAAACAGAGGGAAGAAACATGCAGCAGATAACCCCCGACTTCATCATCGACACCAATGACGACGGAACGATTACATTCTCGCTGAACCGTGGCAACATTCCGCAACTGACGGTTTCGCCATCATTCACCGACATGATTGACACCTACAGGAAGCATAAAGACAAGATGAGCCGGAGCGACAAGGAAGCCCTGCTCTACGCCAAGGAAAAGGTGGACAAGGCACAGGGATTCATCGAAGCCATCAAGCAGAGAAGACATACCCTCATCGTCACCATGAAGGCAATTATCGACATACAGCGGCAGTTTTTCCTGGATGGAGACGAGGCTGACCTGAAACCGATGATCCTGAAGGATGTAGCAGAACGCACGGGACTGGACATCAGTACCATCTCGAGAGTGAGCAACGTGAAGTATGCCCAGACTAAATGGGGCACCTTCCCGCTGAAGTTCTTCTTCACAGACAGCTACACCACTGAAGACGGTGAAGAGATGTCTACCCGCAAAATCAAGATTGCCCTGCACGACATCATCGAGAAAGAAGACAAGAAAAAGCCGCTCAGCGATGATGCTCTCGCCAAACTGCTGAAGGAGAAGGGATTCCCTATCGCCCGACGCACCGTGGCAAAATATAGGGAGCAACTGGGCATTCCGGTGGCACGACTCAGGAAATAATCCAGTGCCCACCACAAAATATTTGAGAGATAAAAAGAATATATACGTTATTAGTGTTATGAAAGAGAAGAATATCATATTGACAGCACGCATCATGAGCATGATCTTCACGCCCTTCTATCTGCCGATGGTAGGACTGATTGCTCTGTTCATCTTCAGTTATATGTCGCTGTTACCGATAGGATACAAACTGGTGATGCTGGGCATGGTCTATCTCCTGACCGTCGTAGCTCCATCGCTACTCATCCACCTCTACCGCATGGTTCAGGGCTGGACCTCGCGCGAGCTGGGCAAGAAGGAGCGCCGTATCGTGCCTTACATCCTCTCTATCGTATGCTACTTCGGCTGTTTCTTCTGGATGGAATACCGCAATACGCCCCGCGTCATCAGCATCATCGTAGTGGTAGCGCTGGCGATACAGATGATTTGCGCCTTCATCAATGTATGGTGGAAGATCAGCACCCATACGGCAGCCATCGGAGGTGTGGCAGGAGCTCTGGTGTCTTATTCTGTAGCCTTCAATTTCAATCCGCTGTGGTGGCTCTGCCTTGTGCTGATGATGGCAGGCGCAGTAGGAAGTGCCCGCATGATACTCCGACAACATACGCTGTCACAGGTAGTTGCAGGATTTCTGATAGGCACCGCCTGTGCTATTTTGGTAATATAAAGTTTATAATAAAATATAAGAAGAAATGAAACCATTAGTAAGCATTATTATGGGCAGCACTAGCGATCTGCCTGTTATGGAAAAAGCATGTAAGTGGTTGAACGACAACCAGATTCCTTTCGAGGTTAATGCCCTCTCTGCTCACCGCACTCCAGATGCAGTAGAGTCATTCGCCAAGGGGGCCAAGGAGCGTGGCGTGAAGGTAATCATCGCCGCTGCCGGTATGGCTGCCGCCCTTCCTGGTGTTATCGCAGCATCTACCCCTCTGCCAGTTATCGGTGTGCCTATCAAGGGTATGCTCGATGGTCTTGATGCCATGCTCTCTATCATACAGATGCCCCCGGGAATACCCGTTGCAACAGTTGGCGTGAACGGAGCCATGAACGCAGCCATCCTCGCTTGCGAGATGATTGCGCTCTGCGACGAAGGCATCGCAGAAAAGATGGCTCAGTACAAGGCTGGCTTGGGAGAGAAGATAGAAAAGGCGAACAAGGAGCTCGCTGAGGTGAAGTTTGAATACAAGTGCTAAGATGATTGATCTCTTCAACTACCGCCGCCGCGAAGCCTCACCCGTTCAGGTAGGCGACATACAGCTTGGCGGCGACGCCCCGATACGCGTGCAGTCGATGACCACAACCAACACCAACGACACGGAGGCGTGCGTGGCTCAGGCTGAGCGCATCATCAAGGCAGGCGGCGAACTCGTGCGACTCACTACGCAGGGTCGCAGAGAGGCTGAGAACCTGCAGAACATAAACGCACAACTGCGTGCCGACGGCTACACTACACCGCTCGTTGCCGACGTTCACTTCAACGCCAATGTGGCTGACGTGGCTGCGCTGTACGCAGAGAAGGTGCGCGTGAACCCAGGCAACTACGTCGACCCGGCGCGTGTGTTCAAGAAGATTGAGTACACCGATGCCGAGTATGCCGACGAGCTGAAGAAGCTGGAGGACCGCTTCGTGCCATTCCTCAACATCTGCCGCGAACACCACACCGCGGTGCGCATCGGCGTGAACCACGGTTCGCTCTCCGACCGCATCATGTCGCGCTACGGCGACACGCCGGAAGGCATCGTCGAGAGCTGCATGGAGTTTCTGCGCATCTGCAAGAAGGAGCAGTTCGACAACGTAGTGATAAGCATCAAGGCATCGAACACCGTCATCATGGTGCGCACGGTGCGTCTGCTCATCACCGAGATGGACAACGCCGACATGCACTACCCGCTCCACCTCGGCGTCACCGAGGCTGGCGAAGGCGAGGACGGACGCATCAAGAGTGCGGTGGGCATCGGCGCACTGCTTGCCGACGGCATCGGCGACACTATCCGCGTAAGTCTGAGCGAGGAGCCGGAAGCGGAGATACCCATTGCGCGCCACCTCGTCGACTATATCACGAAGCGTGCCGGACACACTCTCGTGCCAGGCACCGAGGCGAACGACTTCTCTTGGGTGCGCCCTGAGCGCCGCCCGACTCGTGCTGCGGGATACATCGGCGGCTCGAATGTGCCGGTGGTGATAGCTTCGTTAGGACAGAACGACGACGCAGAGAGCGTTGAGTTCAACCCCGACATGACACCCGACTATATCTACTGCGGTGCCAAGCTGCCCAAGAACCGCCGCGACGGACAGAAATACATCGTCGACTTCAACGCATACACCGGCGAGCCGAACACCTACCCTATCTTCCCGTACAACGCTACGCCGTTCGTGGGCGGAGTGAAGGCAGATGTTAAGTTCCTCGTGCTGCAGCTCGGTGCACCGTCGGAGGAGTACATGGCTTGTCTGAAGGCTCACCCGGAGGTGGTAGTAGTGGCTGTGTCCAACCAGCAGAACCGCCTCGGCGAGCAGCGTGCGCTGGCTCACGAACTGTGGTCGAACGGCTTGTTCAACCCCGTTGTGTTCGCCCAGATGTAC
>OIYF01000620.1_pt1 | contig 12622 bp, 9 predicted proteins | sample 1587971 | NCBI WGS metagenome assembly OIYF01 (sample SAMN03283248) | human gut metagenome | biome: human-associated habitat; material: feces | host: Homo sapiens | place: Peru | collected 2012 | reverse complement strand
GAGCAAAAAGAACTAGAGTATCTGCGTCAGGTAGAAGATCATGCTTCACGGACTGGCTGGGTGTCTCCGTTGACTCGTGAGGACAAAGAGTATTTTGCCTATTTGCGTCAGGTCAGTAAGCGGTATAACATCGACATGTCCAAGGCAAATCGACTGGAATACAATTTCGTGATTCGTGTTGCAGAGAGCGAGTTTTACGCACATCACACATCCTGAGAAATCCAGAGGCGCAAGCATCCTTGCTTGCGCCTTTCATTGAATTGTCGCTTAACAAGCGACCAAATGAAGCGAATATCAAAGTAAGATATGGCTGTAAGGTGAAACACCAAACAGCCATAATTTATTGGAGGTATTTGCAATGAATAAGAATCCGACTGAGATCGTCTTTATCCTTGACCGCAGCGGTTCCATGAGTGGACTTGAGTCCGACACAATCGGCGGCTTCAACGCCATGATTGAAAAGCAGAAGAAAGCTCCCGGCGAAGCGCTGGTCTCCACTATCCTCTTTGACAATGTCAGCGAAGTGATCCATGACCGCGTTAATATCCGAGACATCAAGCCCATGACTGATAGGGAGTATTGTGTGCGCGGCTGCACCGCCTTGCTGGATGCGATTGGAGGCGCAATCCACCACATCGGCAACGTCCACAAGTATGCGCGGGAGGAAGATGTTCCAGCGCACACCCTGTTTGTTATCACGACGGATGGAATGGAAAATGCAAGCCGTCTCTATGATAGCGCCCGTGTTAAACAGATGATCGAGCATGAGAAGAGCAAGTATGGTTGGGAATTCCTGTTCCTCGGCGCTAATATTGACGCCGTCGAGACGGCGAAGCACTTCGGTATTAGTGAAGACCGCGCGGTCAATTACCACTCCGACAGCGTAGGGACACGGCTGAACTATGAAGTGGTCAGCTGCGCGATTACAAGCATGAGAAGCGGAGCTCCTATGAGTGCCGATTGGAAAGCGCCAATTGAAGCGGACTATAAGACCCGGAAGGGTGAAAAAGACTAACCGCATCGATTTCGACACGGTTCGTACTATCTCCTAAGCCGCACCATGTAAATGGTGCGGCTTTCAGTCTGTCGAGGAACCCGGTCTGTACTCAGGAGCAGACTGGGTCTCGAACATATATGAGCGAAAAAACAGCAAAGCGAAACGAGGACAACAGGTCCCTCCATTTCCATGTGGCCAATTTTTTCAAGTTCATGGCAGCAAACTTAAGCTTCACCCAGTTTGTGACCTGAGCCAAGCCTCTGTATTGCGTATAACGCATCGCGTGTTTTTCCTTGGCGTCCGCGAAGACCCGTTCAATGGTTTCCTTTCGGCACTTGTAGAGCTGCGCGTACGCAGGCGTATATCTGGCATCGTCCGCCAATTCCTCATAGTCCTTCCAGATATGCCGCTGCACCGTTTTGATACAGTCCCTGGAATGCGTACACCGTTCTCTGGTCGGACAGGCCGCGCAGATATTCGGATCGCTCTTGTATTCCCTATATCCATCCCGGTTCGTGGTGCTGTATTTCAAGGGCTGGTATTCGGGACATATCACGCAGTCGTAGAATTCATCATAGACATACTTCCACCACTCGTGTCCATTCTTCATGGTCTGCGGGCGCTTGTAGGCTGTGGAAAGGACTCTGCCATCGCCGAACACTTTCTTGCAGATATGAGGCGTTTTGTATGCGGCATCGGCCACAACGGCCTCTACCTGTGGGAAATTTTCCGTTACTTTGTCGTAAACTTCATCAAAGGCCACGCTGTCATGGACATTGCCGGGTGTCACGACTGTTTCCAGCACGAAACCGTTCTTGTCGCAGGCGGTATGCGCCTCATAGGCGAACTGTCGCTTATGCTCGCCCTTTACGAATAAGCCGCAGTCCGGATCTGTCGTGCTTTTGGTTACGGTACGAAAGCCTTGCTTCTTCCTGCGGGCCAGCTTCTTCTTAGAGGTGTTGTCTTTGTGCTTCCTGGGAGAGGCCGGAGGATCGTTGTCATCATCAAAGGGCTTTTTACCATGCGCTTCTCTATCCGCGTTGACCTCTTCCATCAATTCTTTTGCATAGTGCCTGGCAGCTGCTGGGATCTGTTCCTTCACCTGCTTCTTCGTGTTGGCGTTGGCCTTGATGTGAGTACCGTCAATGAAGACGGCCTTGGGAGACAGATAGCCTGCCTTGGCTACCTCATCCAAAATCCACGCAAATACCCGATCCACGGTCTCTTCGGTGAACCGATGCCGGAAGTTATAGCTCACCGTGGAAAAATGCGGCGTTTCCTCCTGCAAGGGATAACCGAGAAACCAGCGATAGCAATTGTTTGCGCTGACTTCTTCCGCTGTCCGCCGCAGTGAGGGAAGGCCGTACAGATGCTGGATCAGCACCATCTTGAACAACACCACCGGGTCGATGCTGGGGCGTCCATTATCCTCACAATAGAGCGGCTCCACCATTTCATACAGCTGTGTGAAGTCCACCGCTGCATCTATCTTTCGCAGCAAATGCTCCTTCGGCACCAGTTGGTCTATGACTACGAACTCTACCAGATCTCGATCCATTTTCCCGCGTTCCAGCATCTTTCATCACCCTTGCCCATTCTACCATATCTATCAGAAAAAGCCCAGCTCCAGCCGGACTTTTTCGACAGACTGAAGGCGCGGAGGCCACGGCCTCCGCGCCTTTTTGCCTGCTTACCCGCGGACGGGGATGAGGTCGCGATAGTGGAGATACATGATCTGTCCGGTGTACGGGTTGATGCCGGGGAGATAGGCGGAGTACACGCATTGGTCCACGGTGGTGCCGGGGGCGGTGGCCAGCAGATTGCTCACACCGGTCAGCTTGCCCGTGATCCAGACGAGATCGCCCGGGTGGAGGATACCCTTGTCTTCATGGAGAACCGCCGCGACGGCTTCGGGGCTTATCTGCGCGATCTGGAAAAGACCAGGACCGAGGGCAAAAGTGCGGCCCTCGTCATGAACGCAAACCCTTTTACCCTCGGTCATCAGTATCTTCTAATGTGCCCTGTGCTGAAGCTGTAGCTGCCGGCATCGCCAGAACTGCGCTCAACAGCGAAAGGCCTAAAATCTGATTCTTCATTATATTTAAAATTTTACTTGTTGACTTCTTAATTATTTTTCTCCAGTTAGGAAAATATTATTTCCCAGTATAGAAATCTGTAATGCGACGGATGGCACGCTGGCAAACCGGACAGAAATCATCCACTTCGTTGATTCGCATACGGCAGACCTGTGCCGGACGATAACATCCCCTGCTCTGGTTGCCCGCCCCCTCGAACACACCAATCTTGAAGACGGCATCGTTGAGTTTCTTCTGCTCCTTCTCGTTTCTGATATTCTTATGATCCGGAAGTTTGGCAAGCGGCGTAGGAATATTCACGCCCTTCGGCATCATATCTGCCCACTTGCTCTGGAAATCCTTCAGCGTGGTGAGGTTCGGCTCCCAAGGCTCGGTATCACTAGGATACATCGGGTCATACTCATCGGTACTGTACTCATCGCCCAAGCCCGCATAGCCATGACCGAACTCATGTACCAGCACCTTCTTGAACGTAGGATGATCAGAAGTAGAAAGCGTTACCTGGTTATATATGCCGCCGCCACCATACGTAGGAGAATTCACCAATACGATGATCTGCTCGAAAGGCACATTACTCAAGGCATCATAGATGCGATGAATCTTGCTCGTGGTGAGATAACGGTTCGAATAAAAAGTATCGTAATGAGAGCAAGCCATCGTGTTCTTCCATTTCCCTTCGTGCGGAATACTTGGTCCCTCATCGAGCGATGGAGCCGCAACTGCCACCACGTTGAACCTCGACTTGAGCGAAACAAAAGGTTCGCGCTCGAAGATGGCATCGGCTACCCGCTGCGCATCCTGATAGAATTTATCCATCTGGTCCTGGCGATAACCCTCGGCGATGATGGCGAGGTCAACACAGTCGGCAGCCTCTCCGCTCTTCACGATGTAGCGGTAAGGGATGCCATTCTCGCCCAATGGCCGGATGAGGATATCCTGGGGATTGATGGTATGGCGCAGTTCTGCTGTCACTTTCTGATGCGTATCGCTCAGGGTGATGCTTACATCCACCGGCTTCTTCGGGAACGGCACGAGGAAACTGCTCTCGAATGATTTCTGCAGATGCTTAGCCTCCTGTGTAAGCTGCCACTCCTGGAAGAGTGTAGAGAAGGTGTTTACATAGAGCACCTTGTTGGTACCATGTTCATACACGGTTACCTGTCCGTTTCCGTACAGGAATTTCTCATCCAGTCTTGTCTTTCTGCCCGCCCATGTAGGGTTGCTGTAAGCCTGTTCGAAATAGATAGCCTGGTTCACGCTATCGCCCGCCACGATGTAATCCAGTCGCAGCGTCTTGTCTTCGAAGTTGTCTTCAAACTTCTGTGCCAGGGCTGCAGTAGCCCAAGGCAAAGTTGCCGCTGTGAGTATCAGCGATAAAAAGATTCGTTTCATTTCGGTTATGATTTTTGCGTTATTTATATTTCGCCACAAAAGTACTGATAATCTTGCAAAAGCGGTCGCAATATCGTCTAAAATGATACAAATATCGTATTTTCCCAAAGAACATCTTGGAGATTCTTCAAAAATCACATCAAAATAAAACCATCCGATAGCTTGAATACTATCGGATGGTTTTCTGTATTATTATCAAACCTCATAATTAAAAGCATAAAAGATGCCTATTCCGCATTTTTTGCCTTCTTATGAAGCTTGAACGCCAACGAGAACATCACGTAACGAGGGATGGTATTATACCAAGTTTCGGTTCTGCCCTGAGCATTGACGGTATAAACCTTGTTGGTCAACTGGTGCAACAAGTCGTAAGCTTGAAGCTTGGCTGTAACATTTCCCTTGCAGAAGGTACGGGTCAACATGGCATTCCATACCAAATCGTCGGTGTTCATCTCGTTACTGTTATAACCTTTTCGGGTAAACATGGTGAGGTCTGTCTGAATACCCACTTTCATCCAAGGGATGGTATATTGCAGTTCCGTGCCATATTGGAAATCACAGGCTTTGATGTCTTCAAAAATTTCCAGATTACTACAACTGTACTTTCCCTCATACTTTCCCTTCACCTTCCATAGGAAATCCTTGAGCTGATAGGTCAGGCTTGCGCCTACTGATGGACTCCAAGTATTCACCTTACTCAGTTCTGCCCCCTTGTTATCGTAGTCGATGTCGAAATCTACGCTGCGCACATAACCCAGTTTTGCATCTGCCGAGAAACGGAAGCGATGCTGCTTGTCTATGGAACGTGAAAAACCTGCAGCCAATTTGGCATCCCAGTTTCCGTTCACGTTGTCATTCCTATAGGTAAAAGCACCCGTCTTTGTATTATAAGAGGTGCGCGTACCCCATGAGTTCCTCACCAAATTAGCCTCCATATCCACCCATCTGCTCAAGTCGGTAGAATCAGAACTCCAACTCATATAAACTCCCAGATGATGGCGAATCAGCATCTTAAGATCTGGATTATTGATACGAACAGCCAGAGGATTGGTATCATCGCCGTATGGCATCAGATCGGCAAAGTCTGGCTGTTTCATACTGAGACTATAATCTATCTGCTTAGAATTCCTGCCCCAGTTCGTATAAAAAAGCTGGGGCTGAAAAAGAAACTTTCTCCTCTTCGCCACCGTGTCCATATCCAGTCTCATATAGTGATACTGTTCTTGTTGCCACTCTAGAGGCAAGACAATTTGCAAGAAACCTTCATCACCTTGTCTGATTACCTGGAGTTCACTTTTACAACCTTTTTTCCACAAGTCTGAACTATAGGTATTGTCTGCATCCTGCGCCTTCATCCATTGGTCGGTAGTAGAAGGCAATATGCCTAACTCATCAAATCCCCCCTCATCCAAACGATCCAGACGATAGTTGGAATGATGGCGATTCTCATACTGCTGTATGAATGATACTGGGATATTGATACTCCAACCATAAGATAAGCTCAGATTATATCCCACTCCAAAGCTATAATCATAGGAATGCTTGTGCTGGTCGCTATAGAGATTACGAACATCCTTAGCACCTTCGACAGCATAATTCATTTTATTGAGCGAATAGGTATCATTTGGCTTATTATGAGAAACGTTTATGCGTGAAGTAAAAATAATAGCATCACCCCACGAAAAGCGTTTTTCAAGGTAAAGCCTCGTACCCGCATAAAGATAATCTGCCTTAACGAGACCTTGATTCAAACTTTCATTAATCAGCTGGTCACGATAAGTAGAAGTTCCTGCCGAAGACAGGGTCTTGGCATGGTCATAGCTCACATAGGAACTAGTATAGAGCGCAAACTTATCTGTAAAATGCTGGAATTCATCTTCCAGTCGCCAGCTGAAGTATTTATTCTTTTCCTTGGTAAACCCTTGCTTTAAGATATTGCCATCTTTGGCAAATACCTCTCCCTGACTTTCACTCTCTATCTTCTCTTCATTCCATTTTACTGTCGTTTGGAAATCGTTGTCGATGGTTTTCTCCTTATTACCGGAACGGACAGAAAGTCCTACCTCACGATTGGTCTTCACACCTTGCGAGAAACGAGAAGGACGCCAATCGCCATTTTTCCTTGGAGCACCATCCTCATTCAGATTGTTGGCATTGGCATAGAGCATCGCATCATGCTTTTCTCCCATCAATAGTCCGAAAGTACGTGCCAACCAACGGTCTTGGGTTCCACCACCAGCTTCCACGGTAGCTAATGCATTCTGTATATAATCACGTTTCAGGCTCAGATCCATCACATAATCCCTGCCCTCACCTTTACTTATCTGCTCTGCCAAAGTGCGTTTCTTGTTAAACACTTTGATATCCTTCACCGTATAATAAGGCAGGTTTTCAAGCATCACTTGATTATTGCCATTGAAGAGTTTCTTGCCATTCAAGGTAAGAAAATCCACTTTCTTGCCATTCACAAAAATCTCTCCCCCTTCCTTGAGTTCTACACCTGGCAACTGCTTAATGAGAGCATCCAGCATGGACCCTTCAGGCAAGGCAAAGGCTGTCGCATCATATACAATCGTATCGCCACGATGCACCACCTGAATCTTGGTGGCTTTAACAACCACCTCATCCAGCTGCGCCTCGTAGTTTTGATTATCTCTCTTCATCAATATCTTAGGCAAGGCATTCTCATATTTTCTGCCTTTCGGCTCGAAAGTATAGTTGATGAATGTATCGAAATAACCTGGATAAGTTGCTTTGAGGATATAATCACGGCGAATCTTCTCCACGGGGAACTTAAAGAAACTATCTTTATTATACACTTCTGCCGACAAGGTATCTACAATAGTAGAATCCTTCAACATCAGAAATACCTTTGCACTCAATGGCATACGAGTGAATGAGTCGTAAGTTTCACCAAACAAGGTATAAAGTTTCTTGACTTTTGTTACCTCCCGGCTACCAGACTTTTCCTGTGCCTGCACAGAAAAACAAGAAAGCAACAACAAGAGGCTTATCATTAGTTGTTTCATAAACGGAAATTTTAAGTTGTTCTTACTTCACTCTTACCTCATAAGGGAAACGGCGGGAAGATGGATCGAGCGAATGATTCGAAGGAGCTCCCATCACCACCAGATAGAGCGCCTTGAGAGGCTGGGACTTTGGAGCCACAAGCGAAACCTTTCCGCTCATCGCTTCCCCCATCTGACTGTAGATGCATTCATCGGTATCGGCGGTTACTCCCACCAATCCATAACGGTAACCGATGGTTCTTGCCATCTTGTCCTTGGATGCCTTGAACGCCTTGCCCTCGGCATCGAGTGCTCTGAAATCTACAGTAACCTTCTTGCCTGCCTTCGGGATTTCCAGTTTGATGGCATTGAAACCATAGTTCTCTGGAACCAAAGCTGTATCCGGACGAAGATAACCATACTTCTGCTTCAGCATCTTGGTATCGAAGGTGCAGGCGTAAGGACGGGTCTCCTTGCGGGCATAATCGAAATCGAAGTTCACAAGATGGCGGTAGCAGTCGAACATCTCATCATTAAACTGCTTCTGACTCATCTTATATTTCCGCTTGTAGGTAACAACCGGATCCTCTCCTACCTTTCCCTCCCGATAGAGCTGGGCGATGCTTTCCAATCCATGCATCTCAGCCCACCATTCTATCACGTATGGCGAATGATAGATGTTGTCCAGATGCAGATAACCCTTATGGGTAAGCTGTCTGAAGGCATCGAAATGATACTTCTCATCTGTTATCCACTCCGGATTCACTCTCCAGAGCATCCATTGGGATGTCATCTCGAAGAAACCGCTTCCTCCCCAGGCTTCGCCCGTTTTGTCTGCCATGATCTGAAGTTGGAAACTGTGTCCCAACTCGTGAGCCAGACAATTGAGTTTTTGATCTTGAATACGGTTAGGTGTTACCCAGAGCGCTCCGATAAAATCATCGTAAGTTCCGCCGTAAGCTGTTCCTTCCAGCGAATAGTTCACCATCACCATCATCTTATACTTGTCGCAGATGCTGCCTGGCAGCGAGAACTTCAGGGTATCGCGGAAGAAACGGTAGAATCGTTCAACCTGAGTCTGCAGATTACCCAGATCGAATTTCATCGGCTTACCTTCGAGCGAAGGAGGATTCTGCGGATTGTCTCCGAATGGCTTTTCCCAGAAATACACGATATTCTGGGTCTGTGCACTATGTCGCCAGCACCATCTCTCATCATCCTTGTTGAAATCATAGGGTTTCAGAGAGTCCGGTACGAAAATGAGTTTCTGTGATGCAGAAACAGGATTTACGGGTCTGGTGGCAGGAGCCTCAGATGGGTCCTGCTGTGCCAGGACTTCAGTAGCCCAAGGCAAGGTTGCCGCTGTGAGTATCAGCGATAAGAAGATTCGTTTCATTTCGGTTATGATTTTTGCGTTATTTATTATTTCGCCACAAAAGTACTGATAATCTTGCAAAAACGCTCGCAATATCGTCTAAAATGATAGAAATATCGTATTTTCCCAAAGAACATCTTAGAGATTTGTCAAAAATTATATCAGAATAATAGATTTATGCAAAAAAACTTGGGGGATATTATAAAAAGTCGTATCTTTGCCAAAAGAATTCCATAAAAAGAAATGATGACAATTATGAAATATCCTATAGGAATACAGACATTTGAAAAAATAATTGAGGAAGGTTTCTCTTATATTGACAAGACAGACCTTGTATATCAATTGGTGCATTATGCACAAAATCTGTTTCTGAGTCGTCCCCGACGATTTGGAAAGTCTCTCCTTGTATCTACCCTTCAGGCATATTTTGAGGGTAAGAAGGAACTATTCGAAGGACTTGCCATCGAGAAACTGGAAAACGAATGGGAAACTTATCCTGTAATCCATATCGACTTGAGCAGTGGCAAGTATTATCAGCTACAGAACCTACATACAACACTTCATCGCATATTGTCTGAATATGAACGTTTGTACCACATCGCTACCCCTACTGTCAATCCAGATGTTTACAGTTCTCGATTAACCAACATCATATCGGCTGCTCGTCAACAGACTGGCAAGAAGGTGGTGGTGCTCATTGATGAATACGACTGCCCGATGCACGACTCCGTGAAAGATGAAAACTTGCAGAATCAGATACGCGACATCATGCGAGATTTTTTCAGCCCTCTCAAACAACAAGACGCCAACTTGCGTTTTGTCTTCATCACAGGTATTTCGAAGTTCAGCCAATTGAGCATTTTCAGCGAGCTGAACAACCTCAAGATTATCACGATGAAGAATGAGTATGCCTCCGTTTGTGGTTTCACAAAAGAAGAACTCTTGACCAACTATCAGGAAGACATCCAAGAATTGGCAGACGAGAACGAATTAACTTACGATGAAGCGCTGGCAGAGTTGCGCTATCATTACGACGGTTATCATTTTTCTGCAAAGTCACCTGGGATCTACAACCCATTCAGCATCATCAATGCATTGGATGACAAAGAATTTAACAGCTATTGGTTTACATCGGGTACCCCAACATTTCTGGTTGAGCTTTTGCAAAAAAAAGGATACGATATGCTTCAGCTAGATGATATTTGGACATCCGACAAACGCTTTGACGCTCCTACAGAAAAGATTTCAGACCCAGTGCCTGTCTTGTACCAAAGTGGCTATCTTACTATCAAGGAGTACGACAAGAGAAGCAAGCAATACCGTCTTGGATTTCCTAACGAAGAGGTTCGACAAGGATTCTCCACAAGTCTTTTCCGTTATTATTCACCAGATGGAATGGGCAACTACGATGCCTTGTGTAGAGCCTACTACGACTGCTTGGTTCGTGATGGAGACATGTCGGCATTCCTGCCTCATCTAAAGACTTTCTACGATAAGTTCCCTTATACATTGATCAACAACAATGAGCGCCATTACCAAGCGGTGTTGTACACCATATTTGCCATGCTAGGAGTGGATGTTACCCCAGAACAGCCTACTTCTGACGGCAGAATCGATATGGTACTGAAAACCACCGACAGTATCTATGTCTTTGAACTGAAATATAAAAAGGATGCCGCTACGGCATTGGCTCAAATCGAGGACAAGAAATATGCCTCGGCCTTTGCTGATGACAAGCGCAAGAAAGTGTTGGTCGGCATCAACTTCTCGGAAGACAACAGGACAATAGACGAATGGGAAATCAACACCCTATAGACAAGCCATCGCCAGATAGCACACTTGTTTAAACAATAATAATACAGAAAACCATCTGATAGCATTAGTTCTATCGGATGGTTTTCTTTTTAATACAAAACCTCAATATCGTATTCCTTTATCATTATGATGAAAGAATGCTTTCTTTAGTATTCTTAAAAGGCTAAAACACATAGCTGATATGATGAGAGAAGCCCAATCTATCACCTTAAAGAATTAGATCTATGTGATTGCTGCCATATGCCAGCAAGGTTGTCGGCAATTGCCAGCAATGTTGCTGGCAAATGGCAGCAAGATTGCCGGCATATGCCAGCAACCGCACAAATCAAGATATTCAAACCAAATAAACGTGGATGTATGACTGTTTAAGTTATGAGTTATAGGGTATTAAGATAACACACCTTACGCTTCGGATATGTACGCATAAAACAATGGCAGTATCCAAACTACCAGCCAAATGGGTTTAGTACATTTCATTTCATTTATGTTTAAATAAGTTTATGTTAAGTTCCGCTTGCAAAATAACTATTTTTTCATGAGACAAACAGAAAGAATCGTTCAAAATATCATCAAAATAATAGATTTACGCAAAAAAACTTGGAAGATATTACAAAAAGTAGTATCTTTGCCAAAAGAATCTATAAAAAGAACAGATTATGAGATTATCAGAAGAACGATATGACAATCCGGCTTCTCGAGATATAAAAAATTCGATCGATACTGCGAAGGAAGAAGGCAGAGAAGAAGGCAGAAAAGAAGGCAGAGAAGAAGGCAGAGAAGAAGGCATTGCCAAAGAAAAGTTGGCTACCGCAAAGCGTCTTCTCGGCATGGGGCTCACACAAGAGCAAGTTGCCCAAGGAGCAGGTCTTTCAATAGAAGATATAGAGAGACTTATTTAAACCATAATAAAACAAGAAAACCATCCGGTAGCATTAGTTCTATCGGATGGTTTTCTTGTTATTTAATTTTCTTAGAAAGTCTCACCATCAATACACCATGAGCAGGAATAGTTGTCTTGGTATTCTGAGCAGTAGTACCAATATCCTTATGTTTCCAAAGATCCCTGATAACATATTCATTGGCATGAATGTTCACCTCGTTGGCAAAATAGATAGTCTGGGCTCTCCAGTTATAGTCCAGCTTCCAAGGGAAATCGGTACGGTTCAGGAAGCAGACTGCCAGTTCGCCATTGCTCAGAGGCTTTGCCCAGATTTCCTTCTCTCCCATATCCATGAATCGGCGTCCCTGCTCGCCCATAGGGTCCTGGTCAACGGCAATCACTTCCTTGTTGGTCAGAATCTCATGGGTATCCTTATCCATCTTGGTCAAGTCGTTACCGGCCATCAGCGGAGCAGCCAGCATACACCACATAGAGAAATGAGTAATATACTCATCCTTGGTCATACCGCCATTACCCACTTCCAGCAACTCGGCATCATTCCAATGACCCGGTCCAGCATACGGATAAAGATCAGCCATCTTGTCGATGACGTTGAGTACACCTACGCCACCCCAGTCGAAGAGACATTGGTAGCAATCTCTGATATCGGCAGTAACGCGCCACAGATGTCCGATACCCTTACCCCATTTCCAAGGTTCATGCTCGCCCCATTCGCAAATACTGAGAATGATAGGTCTACCAGACTCCTTGATTGCATCGCTCATAGTAGCATAAGCAGCCTGCGCATTCTGTCCCTCATCAGAGCACCAGTCATACTTCAAGTAATCTACACCCCATTTGGCATACATCAAGGCGTCCTGAAACTGATGACCACGGCTGCCAGGGCGACCTTGACAGGTGTAGCTTCCAGCACAGGAATAAAGACCGAACTTCAAGCCCTTGCTATGAATATAATCAGCCAGGTATTTCATTCCGTGAGGAAAGCGGTCGGGATCTGCCTGAATGAAGCCAAGCGAGTCGCGTTCTACCTGCCAGCAG
>OIYF01000617.1_pt1 | contig 12686 bp, 11 predicted proteins | sample 1587971 | NCBI WGS metagenome assembly OIYF01 (sample SAMN03283248) | human gut metagenome | biome: human-associated habitat; material: feces | host: Homo sapiens | place: Peru | collected 2012 | reverse complement strand
TTCAGGGTTCAGGGTTCAGGGTTCAGGGTTCAGGGTTCAGGGTTCAGGGTTCAGGGTTCAGGGTTCAGGGTTCAGGGAACGAAGAAGAAACTGACGTTTCTTCTTCGTTCCCATATGCCGCATCCTCTTCCCGCAGCATATTTGAGCGCTTGAGCAAGGACGCAATCAAGCCATTGAGTAAGCGAATCACCGTTTGCACTTGCCCATAACATTCTTTTAACACGGTTTTATCTGTGAGATGCACATCCGCACATGCTATAATTTGCGATTCCAATTCATAAGCAGAGCCGCGAGCATTGTACAGAAAGTGAACGTAGTCTTTTAGCGTTCCTCTTCCGGAACCCTCCGCGATATTGGAAGAGATCGAGATAACTGCCCGCCGCATTTGAGAAGAAATACCGTACTCTTCATTTTTCGGCAGTGCTTCAACCATTCGATAAATCTGCTTATATAAAGCGCGTGACTCTTTCCACACATCAAGATCTCTGTATGTGCTCATCGCATCCCCCGAAAAAAACAATTTCTAAAACTCGCGGCGGTTCTTCCTTTTATGCACCATATCACAAGTTTGAAAGCAGAGGTAGGGTTCAGGGTTCAGGTTGATAGGTTCGGGGTTGTGGTGGCAGCTTCGCTGCAAAATATATATTTGCGGCGGAGCCGCCACCTTCATTCCTAATTCCTCATTCCTAATTCGTGTAGAGCTTTCACTCGCGATTAAAGGGCAGCCCACCCCTGGGGCTAACCCTGCCCCCCATCAACCTAAGTTTGAAAGCAGGGATGAGTAGCCAGAGATTAGGGACCAGGAGTGACTCGTGATTTACATGCCACGTTCGGGCATCGCCATTATTTATACTCCGCGGCGCTTCCATATGATTTGGCGCCGCACCACAACCCTGAACCCGCCAACCTGAACCCTTCACGTCATACTTTATGCAACAAGAATGAGCCTGCCGCTATGCGCCCGTCTCATTCTTCCCAGTCCCCTTCCGGCACGCGGCCGAAGAGATCCTTCGGTGCGTCCACGCCGTGGATCTTGAACTTGGTGAGAAACTGCGGCTGCAGGCCTGTATACACGAAGGAACCCTGCGACTTGCCGTTTTCATCGAAGCCGGTCTGGTGGTAGCGGAAAAGGTCCTGCAGGACGATCACATTCCCTTCCATCTGCTGCACTTCGGTGATGTAGGTGATCTTGCGGGAACCGTCCTGAATGCGGGACTGATGAATGATGAGATCGAGTGCGGAGGAGATCTGGCTGCGGATCGCCGTGACCGGCAGATCGAAGCCGCTCATAAGGACCATCGTTTCCAGACGCGAGAGCACATCGCGCGGACTGTTCGCATGCGCCGTCGTGAGCGAGCCGTCATGGCCGGTATTCATCGCCTGCAGCATATCGAGCGCCTCGCCGCCTCTGACTTCGCCGACGATGATGCGGTCCGGGCGCATACGGAGAGCATTCTTCACAAGGTCTCTGATCGTGACCGCCCCCTTGCCCTCTATATTCGGCGGACGGGACTCGAGCGTCACGACATGCGGCTGCTCAAGGCGGAGCTCGGCGGCATCTTCGATGGTGACGATGCGTTCATCGGAGGGGATGAAGGAAGAAAGTACATTCAGCGTGGTCGTCTTACCGGAGCCGGTACCGCCGCTGACCATGATATTCAGCTTCGCCTTGACACAGGCGCGCAGGAATGAGGCCATCTGCTCCGAAAGGGTGCCATAGGAGATCAGATCCTCGATCAAGAGCGGTATCCGGGAGAATTTACGGATTGTCACGCACGGTCCGGACAGAGAAAGCGGAGGGATGACGATATTGACACGAGAACCGTCTTCGAGACGCGCATCGACGATCGGCGATGCTTCATCGACGTGACGGCCCAGCGGCGACACGATCTTCTCGATGATCGCCATCAGGTGTGCCTGATCCTGAAAACGAGCCTGCGTCAGATGGATCTTGCCCATCTTTTCCACATAGATCTTCTTCGGCCCATTGATCATGATCTCCGTCACGGCATCATCCTTCAGGAATGGCTCGATCGGACCAAGCCCTAAGATCTCATCACAGATATCCGATACCAGACGCGAACGCTCGCCGCGCGGAACGGCAAAGGGATCCTCCTCGACCACACGCTGCACATAGCGGGTGATGACCGCCTCGACCTCCTGCCGCGTATGCCTGCCGTCCAAGACCTGCTGCTGCTCAGCGGTCATGTCATCGACGATACGCCGGTGAATTCCGTTTTTCAGCTCCTGGTATCCCTCTTCGTGGGCGTTGTTCGTCCGGCCGGCAAATATAGCGGCCTGTTCTTTTTTCTCGGTGCCTTCACGGCGGCCAAGACGTTCCAGAAGTTTCAAAGTTTTCACCTTCCTTGTCGAAATAAGTAAGAGTCAGCTCATGGGCATGCCGTCCCTTGATCGCGTTTGAAAGTCTCGCTTGAAATGGCGTCTCATAGGCTGGTCTTTTCTCTATACATGAAGCAGCTGACCTTATAGCTCTCTGGGATGCCCACGACATTTTTCATATAATTCACGAAAGAAATGTCACTTGTGGTAAGCTTCATCGTCAGCACCGCCCCCACAGAATCATCGGGAATACTGGCATCAGGAAGGTCCTTTTTCAGATTAGGCCCCAGGTCGATCCGGATCCCGTTTTCGCCCGATACATCCGGTACATATAAATGAGTGATCACATTCTCATTTTTCAAAATTTCGTCATATTTGTCTTTGATTTTTTGATAGTCGTATTTCAGCTCTGTCGGATTCGTTTCATCCCTTGTCGGCTCCACCACAGCCGCTTCGCGCGCCGCATTTCTCACGATGCCCTGCACAGTCTGGTAATCCCCGAACATGAAGCCGCAATAGATGATCCCGCAGAGAACGAGGAGAAAGATCGGCAGCAGCAGTGCAAACTCGACGATATCCTGCCCTTTTTGTCGTTTCATGATGCTTCGTTTCTCCTTTCGCGGGAATGGTGACGGGGACTGGTGACTAGTGACTGGTAGCTAGGGATTAGGGATTAGGGTTCAGGGTTCAGGGTTCGGGGTTCGGGTGGCGGCTTCGCCGCGAATATATATATTGCAGCAAAGCTGCCACCACAACCCTGAACCCGACAACCTCTATACCTTGATATCTACGATCTTATGAATGATGAAGAAGCCTATGACTTCCATCACGAGGGCGACACCGATCGCGATCTGACCTATGCGTGTCGTGAGGAGCGGGCGCATATACTCCGGCGACATGATGTACATGAAGAGCCCCATCGCGATCGGAAGAGCGGCAAGGATCATGCCTGCCATACGTCCCTGCGCGGTCAGTGTCTTGATCTCGCCGCGCAGCCGGATGCGGTCTAAGATGGTATCGCGGATGATATCAATGATGTCGGCAAGATTTCCGCCGACCTGCTGCTGGATGAGCACCGCCGTGACGATGAGCGAGAAGTCAGGGCTGCCCACACGCCCGTCCATCTCCGTCAGCGCGCGGTCCAAAGGCTTCCCCAGATTCGTCTCGCGAAGGACTCGGGCAAATTCCGTGCTGACGGGCGGCTTCATTTCCTTGGAAATGATCTCGATCGTCTGCAAGAAGGAGAAGCCTGCCCTCAGAGAATTGGAGACCAGCGTCAGGCAGTCAGCCATCTGGTAGAGAAACGCCTTCAGCCGCTTGTCGATCCGGTATTTCACATAGCCCCACGGGAAAAGGAAAGCGAGGAGGGCAAAGAGCAGCGCTGCGCCGCCCTCCCCTGTGACCAGGAGCGCCATGAGAAAAGCAAGAATGCTCACCCCAAAGGAGATCGCGACCATTTCGAAGCCGAGCAGCGGCAGTCCTGCGCGATGCATCATGAGATCGAGCTTCGAAGCGGTCTTCCTTCCCCCGACCCTTCGCATGCGCTTGCGGAAGGCATGGCGGAGCTTCTGCCCGGTCGAGATCTGCTCCTCTGCCGTCTCCTTCACATCGAGATAGTCCGCATACTGCTGCAGACGCTCAGACACCACCTGCTTCTTTTTCAGTGCATGACCGAGCAGGAAGAACAGGATGAAAAAGAAAAGAAAGGCGCAAAACAGCGAGATGATAAAGATCATAGATGGTTTGCTCCTTTCTTGGAAATCAGAGTTAGCCCGTAGGGCGTGCTGCCCCTTGATTGTTTGCGAAAGAGGTTCAGCAGGTTCTATAGGTTCTATAGGTTCAACGGGGGTGGTGCGGCACATAAAAATCAGAAGTGCCGCAGAGTATACATCATGGCGATGCCCGAAGACCGGAGGGCAGACCTCAGATGTCTAAAGTCTAATGTCTGATATCTAACGTCTAATCCCCAATCCCTAGCTACTAATCCCTAGTCACCAGTCACTAGTCACCAGTCACTAGTCACCAGCCACTAGTCACCAGCCACTACTTACTAATGATCTTCTCTGCGAGTGCACCGACGGCCTTGGCGAAGGGGCTGCCGGGATCTTCGTCTACGACGAGGCGGCCATTATCAGCCGCCTCCGAGACACGGACATATTCATTCGGGATGATGGCTGCGACAGGATAGCCCAGCTCCTTGGAGAGACGCTCCTTCTCCGCGTCGTCAAACGGCGAGACACGGGTGAAGAGCGGATAGACGCGCTCCCGATAGTCGTCCCATGCCTTGAAGATCTCCAGTGCACGCTTCATATGCATCGTCTCGTAGCCGCCATTGTACATCGCCATCAGGACCGTCTCATCAGAAAGCTCACAGGCCGTCGCGGAAATATCGGAAAATCCCGAAGGCAGATCAATCAGAACGTAGCTGTAGAGGCTCCGCGTCATATGGATGAGCTGCGTCAGCGCATCCAGCGTGACAGACTCCGCAAGATCCGGCTTCGCCGGCCCGCAAAGCACCTGCAGATTCCTTCTGGCATCGATGAAGTACGACTTCAGCGTCACCGGCGAAAGGAACTTGATATCCCGCACCGCTTCGACCAGGGTCGTTTGCGGATTCAGATTGAAAAAGACCGCCATATCACCGAACTGCAGGTCACAGTCAAGGATCGCGACAGGCTCTCCCGTCTTCTTGGCGATGCTCGCGGCGAGATTGGAGATCAATGTCGTCTTGCCGCTCTTTCCCTTCGGGCTGAAGAAGGAGATCACGCGTGCAGACGAGCGCAGCGAGGCGCGGTCCGCATTCCTGACCGCCGCCTGCAGCTCATCCGGCGTGAACGGCTTGATCATATACCCCTGCGCGCCGCCGCGCAGCAGTCTGGCCTGCGCCTCCGAGTCCCAGCGGCGGGAGAGACAGATGATCAGGGCCTGCCCACAATTCTTCTTGAGATCGGAAAGAAGACTGACATTGGGCTCGCAGTCGATATCCAGAAGAATCAGATTCGGACTGAATGCCTGCATCTGCCCCAGAGCATCGCCCGCGGTCTGATACCTCGCCGACAGCTCGAAGCCCGGACTGTTTCTGATCACGCTCGACAGCCGCTCAAGCATCATGCGGTTGTTCTCGATGAGGACTGTACGATAAGACATGGAATTCGCCTCCAGTTAAAAGGTTCAACGGGTTCTAGAGGTTCTGAAGGTTCAACGGGGGTGGTGCGGCGCATCATATTTATATAGCGCCGCATTTTTTAATTTTTCCCACACTCGTTGGTTTCCTCTAACTGCCCATATATTTCTCGAGCATCATGGAAATAAGCCTGCTGCTTTCTTTTCAGGGCAGAAATCAATCGGTTGATCAGATACACGTCATACCTGATTTGATCATGAAGCTCAGTGGATAACTCTTGCGTCAGAAAATGAAGGTCATCGCAATATATGATCTGAGACTCCAACTCATAAGCCGAACCTCGTGCTATATATAGAAAATGGATATAATCATTAATCGTCCCACGCCCCTGCCCCTCGGCAATATTAGAGCCAATCGATACGACTGCTCTTCGCATTTGCGAGGACAAGGCATACTCTTCATTTTTGGGCAACTGGAAAACCGCTCGATATACCAAGTCTTTGAGTTTCCTCGCCACCTGCCATGCCAGCAGTTCTTTATAGCTAGTCATTTATACGTCTCCCTCAACAGGCTCTGACGATCCTCAGGTTTCTCATTTTTCGTAAACAACGTATATTTTAATACTCCGCGGCGCTTCTTTTTTTGCGCCGCACCAACCCCGTTGAACCTTCTGAACCCTTAGAACCCGCTGAACCTCTTTTGCACAAACAGCACAAGTCCTGAACCTGCCTTATCACGAGAACAGTCTCGACAGCCAGCCGCCCTCCTGTGACTTTTGGGGCGAGGCGGTGTCTTCTTCATAGGTATCCACCATGGTGCGGATGCCCTTGGCAAGCGGCGTGTCTTTCGCCGAGAGGACGAGGGGGACGCCGGTCTTGATGGATTCGGCGGCCGTTTGGAAATCGTTCGGGATGACGTAGTGGAACTGGTGGCCCAGGATCGCTTCGACATCCTTGACATTGATGCGGGTGCGCGCATTCGAACGGTTCAGGACGTAGCGGATCTTATTGTCATCATAGCCAAGCTCCTTCAGGGCATCCGAGCCGCGCTTCATGTTCTTGATGGTCGGGATGAAGTCTACGATGCCGATGAAGTCGATCACCGTCGAAAGATCCATGAGGGAGAGATTGAGCGCACTGAAGGTCGATGTCGTATCAATGATGAGGTAGTCATACTCGAGCTGGAGCTGTACGACGAGGTCACGAATGAGCGTCGTGTCAAGGTTGTACGCCTCTTCGAGGAGCTTCGGATTCGCCATCACATCGAAGGAGACGCCGCCGGAGGAGAAGGGCGTCAGATACTCGGCGGCTACGGTATCATCCGGATGCTCGCGCATGGATCTCTCCGCGTCTGCGATCGTCTTCTCCGGCGTGAGCTTGAGCGCACTCGCCACGTCGCCGAACTGCAGATCCAGATCGATCAGACAGACGGTATGACGGTTCTTCGCCAGCTCTGCCGCCATATTGATGGCGATGAGCGTCTTTCCCACGGCGTACGCCGTGCTGAATACAGTAATGATCGTGCCTTTGCGGCCTACCATAGACATCACGCCTCCTTCGGGGATGTTGGTTGTTGGTTGTTGCTGGTTGTTAGTTATTGGTTGTTGGTTGTTTGGGCGGATTCGACGAGAGGTTCGGCGGGTTCTGCAGGTTCTATGGGTTCAACGGGGGTGGTGCGGCGCATAAAAATAGGAAAGCGCCGCGAGATTTTTAATTTTAGAAAAGCACGTTGTTCACACAAGGTGAGAACCCCTTTGAACCTATAGAACCCATTGAACCTGTCTACCAAAGTAGATACCATCGAGAAGGGACAGCCCACGGCTGTCCTTTCTCGATGGTACCTGCCGGATAGCAAGTACCATTGAACCATTATTTGCCTGTGCCGCCTGCGGAAGGCGCAGCGGTTTGATCTGCAGCGGTAGACATCAGGGTAGCAGAATCCTTGAATACCTGATTAATCGAAGTCTGAATTCCGCTCTGCTGATAGATCAGCCAGCCAATGCCGACGATGATCGCCAGCATCAGTGCATATTCGACCATGTCCTGGCCTTTTTCGCCAAGTACCGGTCTGACATAGTAGTCATACATCTGTTTTGCTCTGTTCATCATAATGATTTCACCTCCTTTTCGTGAAATGTATAGAAACGGAATCTATAAAAAGTCTCTAAGGACTCTTTATCAGAATGAAGGTTGAAGGTTCAGGGTTCAAGGTTCAGGGTTAGCCCACGGGACGTACGTCCTTTGATTGCGTTTGAAAGCCTCGTTTGAATGAGAAATTAGAAATGAGAAATGCGAAATGGTGGTGCGGCGCATAAAAATATAGAAGCGCCGCGGAGACTTGAAACTAGCGGTTTTCTCGTATCGCAAACCTAATCCCTAGCTACTCATCCCTAGCTACCAGTCACAAGTCACTAGTCACATATTTTTTTGCGCCGCACCTGAGCCTTGAACCCACCACTTTTACCTGTTTTTCAGGGCAGTGCTCTTTCCTGAGTACCTATCCATCGCTGCCTTGATCCTTGCCCTCTGGGCGGTGGCGTCAGCGGCGGTGCGGGTGGGCTGCTGTATCTTTACGGCTGGCCGGGCAGTCTCCTGCTTTGCCTTTTTCTCCGGCTTTATCTTTTCTCGACGGGCGACGGTCAAACGGTCTTTCTGTGCCTCGTAGTCTTCCTCGGTCATAGGGACGAGGATCGGCTCGCCGTGAATATCCGTGGTCTTCAAGAGGTAGGACCGCGTCTTGGCAGGTGCTTTTTCTTCGAGGATGATGGTGTCATCGTCCCCGGGCTTTTCGCCCCAGAGGTCACGCTCCTCCGCATCTGTCCCCTGCGGAACGGGCTTCCCCGTCTCTACAAGCTCACGGTTTCTGGCGGTGCGCTCGCTAGCCTCATAGCTTTCCTTCATGCGCCGGCTCATCGGCGCAGGGGTATCATCTGCGACGAGGGTCGGCGTGATGAGGATGATGACCTCACGCTTGTCACGGGTATTCGATGTATGACGGAAGAAACGCCCGATGATGGGGAGATCTCCCAAGAGCGGGATCTTCGATACGATCTTCGCATCCTCAGAATTGATGAGCCCCCCGATCGCCATGGTCATGCCGGAGCGGACATTGACTTCGGACTCGGCCTCGCGGGTCGCGATGCCCGGTACGCTGAAGGAGTCGATCTTGACACCATGGCTGTAGTCCAGCGTTGATACTTCGGCATGGACCTTCGAGGTGATCTTGTCTTCCGAGTCGACGACCGGCTCGATATTGAGCTTCACGCCGTATTCATGCCAGTCGATGGATACATTGCCATTGCCATCCGAGACAGGGATCGGAATGCGTCCGCCGATCAGGATGTTTGCGGTCTTCCCGGACATGGTCGTGATGGACGGGCGGGAAAGGATGCGCGCCTTGCCTTCATTGATGAGCGCCTGCAGGGTCACATTCACATTCGCGACATGAGAGCCCAGCCAGCCGCCGTGTTTTCGGGTAGAGGAGAAATCCTCGCCTCCGTAGAAGAGGCCCGCCGTACCTACGGTGATACCGCTATTGGAATTGCCAGTGCTGCTGTCGGAGCTGCTGTTTGAACCCGGTGTCTGCGACCAGTACTGGATGCCGAGGTTCTTGGTATAGTCCGAATTGATCTCTATGATCTGCGCCTCGAGGCGGATCTGGCTCGGATGCTCCATCTCCAGAAGGTCGATCACGCTGGAGTCATCGCCGCCGGTATAGAGGCCGGCGATCTTCAGTGCGATGTCGTGTTCATACTGGTTCTCGACCTTGCCGCGGAGCATCACGCGATCCTTCATCATCTGCACATGGACTTTCGGATAGCCGATGGCATCTTGGATGGCGCTCGCCATGCCGCGGTCATTGCCCGCGACGTACACGGTGTACTCGGTGCGCCGTCCGCCATCTGACCAGACGATAAGGGATGTCGTCCCTGCCTTCTTTCCGACGAGGAGAAAATCCCCCGAAGAGAGAAGCTGCACGTCAGCGATGGCAGGATTTCCGACGGCAAGACGTGTGATGCCGGAAGCGGCCATGTATTTCGATTCATTCAGGGACACCTCGACAGGTTCAGCGGCGCAGGCGCTTCCGAAGGAGAGCATCGCAGCGGCGAGGAGGAGTCCGATCCTTTTTTTCATTCCGTTCATCTTACTGCCCCCTCGTTACGCTTGTACCACGAATGACTTCGATACCCTGCCCGACCGTCTGTCCCGCACTGATGGAGACCTGCGGCTGGGGCGCGCCCTGCGGGGGATATGGCGCGTAAGACGGAGCGGCCTCAGGCTTCGGCAGCGGGATCACGTAGTAGGCGACCGAGTCCGTCTCAGCCGCACTGTCTGCCGGACGCAGCATCAGCTGTACCTGTCCGACCTGCAGGGAGGCGGTGAGTTTCGCCGCATCATAGGGCGAGAGAGCGACTGTCGCGACAGCGGGCGTCCCCATCGAGGATGTATCCGTGCGGCGCGGCGCGGTCGGCATTTTATTTCCATTCGATTCATCTTTTCCGTCTTTGTCATCCTTCTTCGGTGCGACGTAGCCCTGACCCATGCTGGACTTATTGATGGCCAGCAGCAGGACATCACGGAGCAGCATCTTCGAAGTGACGCGGTTCTTCCCGTCCTGACTGGAGATCAGGAGGATATCCACATGGTCGCCGGGCTTCGCAAAGCCGGAGACGCCGGAAATGTCATTGATGCCAAAAGACAGCGCGCGCATCCCCTCCGGGATGAGCCCCTGAAAACCGGCAGCTGCCGACACATCGAGTTTTCGCCTCGTGATGACATCGCCAGCAAGGATGGTGACGCCTGCCTTATGCCCGACAATGAGCTTCTTGTCTGTCAAAGCCCCCGGCGGGAGCAGGCTTTCCGGTACGACAGAGGCTTTCAGCATATCATCCGTGATGACCGTACGCGGCGAAATATCCATCGCCGCTTCGATGACGGCGACGCCCGCTGCCTCCGGTGGCTTTTCTTCTTTCTTGTCTTCGAAGGAAGACAGTGTGCTGTACAGGATGATGAAGATCATGAGCGCAAAGAAAGCGCAGAGAAGGATGAGCTTTCGAGGCGACATCTTCCCTGCGGTCTTGGCCAGTTTATCTGCTAGTTTCATGTAGCCCCCTCTTTCGGGATACCGTTTTATTCGACGCCTTACTCGTCGTAAGGTGAAAATTCTATCGCATCTGATGTGCATTTAACGATGCTAAATGCATTTTTGGCTTCATTTTACCATACTCGTTTAAGAAATTCTATACTTTCACAAACTTCTATGTGTTTGGGCAAAAAGCATATAGGTAACTAGTGACTCGTATTGCGTTTTGTCAACTTTTGGACTTAGTTAGAAGGGAGAAGTGGTAGAAGGGGCGCACAATTCATATAGCGCCCCAATCCCCTATTATATAAAACAACTTGTTCGCCATTTATATCAAACTCCACGGCGCCGCCTAATTTTATGCGCCGTACCTTCACTCCTCACTCCTAACTCCTCACTCCTAACTTAATTCGGAAGTTGACTTAAATGCCAGTTATAAAAAAAGGAAATGCTAATGACTAATCACTTCTTCTCCACCATCGTCACGCCGCCGATGTCATAGAAACGCGCCATCGCGGCATTGCCCCAATGTGCTGGATCAGATTTCAATCCCACGGCGTAATGGTGAAAGCCTGTAAGGTACGTCCACAGCTCCTCCTCATACGGCGGTCGCTCGGTGATAGAGAGGATAGCCGGTGTCCCGCGCATGGCCTCAGCCTCTCCGAGCCAGCGGTCAAACCATCTGGCATTTTCCATAAATATCCAGAAGGTCATGGCAAAGGTGAAGGCGAAGTAGAGGGTGGCCAGCCGCTTCATCACCCCTGCCCCCGGCAAGCGAACCGGCGATGCGCCGGCGCGATCAGCGGCGTGCTGCATGAGGAGCGCCGCCGTCAGGCAGAAGATGGTGCTCGGGAAAAGGCTTCGGAAGGGAAACTCCGGCGAGACGCACATGATGATCTCAAAGAGCAGGCTCGCCGATAGAAACCAGAGCGAGAGACGGACATATTTCCTGCCGCCGGAAAAAGCGCAGAGCGCTCTCCTCTTCCGAAAGGCTTTCATCAGGTAGAAATAGAAGGGCGAGAGCAGCAGCGTATGAAACCAGATCGCCACGAAGGCTTTGACAGAGAACTGGAAGAGCCGGAAGCTCTCTCCGCTCTCTTCCATGCGCACCAGATTTCCCGGCGCCAGCATGAGGATCCCGTAGCCGATGGAGAGCCCTGCAAAGCCCGCCAGCATCCAGAGCTGCATCTCCCCCTTCTTATATATGTGATAGAGATAAAACAGTCCGAAAAGCCCGATCCAGCAGAGCGTATTTTCATTCCCATTCCCGGCAAGAAGCCCCAGAAGGAAGAGGAGCGGCGATAGCCAGCCTCCATAGCGCGCTTCCCCATCCGTCATGTAATGCCGGATGTAAGGCAGCAGCCACGCCAGAAGGAAAACCATCGGCCAGAGATAATTGCACGAGCCATCCAGCCAGATGAAGATGCCGCAAAAGTTTGCCTGAAATGCCCAGAGAAAGAAGCCGGTGATAAGGACGCTCTTCGCCGGAAGCTCCATCGTGACCTTTCCGCCGCGTGCCGTCCACTGCATGAGGAGGACGAGGAGCACCACCGTGAGCGCGATGGCCACATTGAAGACGCCTCGCGGCATCCAGAGGAAAAACATCGCCATCGCCTGCGCCACAATGCGCCCGCCCCATGTCAGGAAATACGACCACGCAGACACGGCAATGTCCGAGAATCCCGCGATACGCCGCGCGTCCGCTGACAGCGGCTCGTACATGGAGTGTCCTTCCCACATAAAGGAATACACGTAGTCATCCCCCGCACTGCGCGCCATAAAGCTGTTTAGTATAAAGATCACGAAAAAGATGCCTAGAAGCGAAAGGCAGAGCTTTTTCTTTTCAGTCGTCATAGGAATCATGTTCCCTCCTTGTCATTTGGCTTTTATTCTAAAGGAACGGGGCGCGCGGCGCAAGGGAGGGAAACAGGGGGAAGGGTTCAGGGTTCAAGGTTCAATGGGTTCAGGTGGCGGCTTCGCCGCTTGTCATGAATAGGCGATGTGAAATAACGATCATCTCATTTTCGCGTTCCATCTGCCGCGGGGGACTTGCAGCTCTCATCGGAGTGACCGGGAAACCTTATCCCAGCTGTCTTTCATGCCATAGTCACCCTATCCGCCCCTGCGGGGCACCTTCCCC
>OIYF01000615.1_pt1 | contig 12728 bp, 14 predicted proteins | sample 1587971 | NCBI WGS metagenome assembly OIYF01 (sample SAMN03283248) | human gut metagenome | biome: human-associated habitat; material: feces | host: Homo sapiens | place: Peru | collected 2012 | reverse complement strand
ACGGATGAAGAAAATGATGATACTAGATATCACCTCAGAGCTTTTTTCTCTAAAGGGGAATTGAGCAATGGACAAGTCTTATTGAATCAATGGCGGTCATTTGTTAAAGATAAAATAGGTTAATGTACAGTAAGGCGGTCCCATCCCCGCACAATATGGCGAGACCTTTGATGGTCCGCCAACCTTATAGCGCAGCGGTTCCGAGCACCGAGTAGGGCGGTTTCCTCCTTCGCTCCTGAGGAGAGAGGGCAGTGGTGAGAGGTGGAGCCTTCTTTAATGGTAAAGAATGACGGATTGATTTTAGAAAATAACAATATCATGATGAAAAATTTCAAAGATATAAAAATAGCTGTAGCCGGTACCGGCTACGTAGGTCTGAGCATAGCAACCCTGTTATCTCAGCACCATCATGTAACAGCAGTAGATATAATCCCAAAGAAGGTGTAGAAACTCAACAATAAGATTTCTCCAATCCAGAGTGATTACATAGAAAAGTATATGGAGAGTAGCCAACATCGTGGTGACACCATCCGATGCCCTGGTCATCAATACCTCGGAGTATCAGCGAGTGCTCAGCAAGGCATTGAGCTATACTTCCGATAAGAACGCCATCGTTACCATCGGTATTAAACCAAGCCGCCCGGAAACAGGCTATGGCTATATAGCCTCAGCAGAGCCAACATCCGTAGATGAAATCTACAAGGTTGAGGCTTTCAAGGAAAAGCCAAACCTGGAGACAGCCGAGCAATACCTTGCCGCTGGCAATTACTATTGGAATGCCGGAATCTTCGTATGGAACATTGATACCATCAGCAAGGCAATCCGAACCTTCCAGCCAAACCTTGCCAGCGTCATGGATGAGATGGCACCTTCTTTCTATACCGAACAGGAGAAAGAGGTAGTCGGCAGACTCTTCCCAACCTGCGAGAAGATAAGCATTGACTATGCCGTGATGGAGAAGTCGAAGGAAATCTATACCTTGCCAGCCGAGTTCGGCTGGAGCGACTTAGGTAGTTGGGGTAGCCTCCGTACCTTGCTCCCACAGGATGGAGCTGGCAATGCCAAGGTAGGCAAGGACATCCGATTGTATGAATGCAAGAACTGCGTGGTTCATGCAGCCGATGAAAGCAAGGTGGTTGTTCAAGGCCTGGACGGCTATATCGTAGCCGAGAAGAATGGACAACTGCTTGTTTGCTCATTGAAGGAGAAACAGAGAATTAAGGAGTTCGGAAAGTAAGAACCTTTGATTATGTGATGTAAGAATATAAAGAAATAATAATATGGTGAAGAAGAAAATACTTTGGTTTACCGCTGATTTTTTTATAGATGTGGACCGACAATTGGTACCATATCTCAGGAAAAACAGTGAATTTGAAATTAGATGGGTAGTGGTGCAGTCTGCAACGGGTGCTAAAGTACCCGAGCATGCTGACTATGAAATTTGGAAAACGCATCATCGTGCCAAAGATCCCCGAACTTTCTTTGAACTTGAGAAATATTTCAAAAAAGCAGGAATTTCTCAATATAATTTGGTTTATAGTGATGCGTTGGGTTTCTATTATTACCCAGCATTGTTGCATTGCATAGGAACAACTCCTTTAATACATGCTGCGCATAATGTAAATCCATATCCAGTATGGCCGTGGGACTTGAAACTTCAGGTGAAATACATATTCCTGAATGGAAAGAATTTCCAAATGTTCTCCAAGCATACGGCACGATGGTTTAAGGAGCATTATCCAAAGAAGTCTTTCTTCTATGCACCGATGGTTGTGAAAGATTTCGGGAAGGTTCAGACCGATAATTATAAGGTAGATGAAAAGAAAGTAAACCTTCTGTTTTTTGGTAATGTGGTGGCTAATAAGCGCCTCGATTTGCTAATTGATGCTGTGAAGGAGTTGCCTGAGAATATTCAGAATAAAGTACATCTTAATATTTGTGGCAATTGCCGAATGAACAAGGAGGCTTTTTTGCAGCAGATAGGTGATTGCAAGAGCATCTCTACCTATTTCAAGCGCATACCTGATGAGGTAATTCCGGAGTTGTTTACCAAACATCAATTCTTTATGCTTCCTTATCAAGATGTGGCACAAAGTGGTCCCCACATGATAGCTTACAATTACAACCTTCCTGTAATAGCCAGTGATATTGACGGTTTTGCTGAGCGTGTTGAGGATGGTGAGAATGGTTTCTTATTCCGTGTAAACGATAAAGAATCTTTGAAAGCTGCCATCATTAAAGCTGCGATGATGTCTACTTCTGATTATCAGAAGATGAAAGATAATCTAAAGGCTTATGTGGCTGAAAACAATAGCTTGGAAGCTGTTTCTAAAAAGTATATTGAATATTTTGACAAGATAAGTAAGTTATGAATCCATCAATTGTTCTAGGAACATTTCAAAACAATAATTTTCAAGATTTGCTGAATGTGGTAGATGCTGCTTTTGAGAAAGGTTATACTGCTTTTGATACCGCACCAAGTTATGGAACAGAAACTGATTTGGGGAAGGCTATTGCTTCATGTATGTCTAAATATCATGTTGATAGAGAGAAAGTCTTTGTATCAGATAAGGTCGATGCATGGCAGATGATTCAAGGCAAAGGAGATGTTAGCAGTTATATACATGGAGCATTGGAGAAGATGAACCTTGATTATTTTGATATCGTATGGGTTCATTGGCCTATCTCTGATTTTATAGAACCAACTTGGAAAAGTCTTTTGGATTTGCAAGATCGTAAAGTTGTTCGTAATATAGGAATATGCAATGTTAGGGTAAGGCATTTAAAGGAAATGGAGAGTAAGGGCATCTTGCCGAAATATATCCAAATAGAAAGACATCCTTTGCGTATATGTCAGGCTGAAATGGATTATTGTAAAGCTCATGGTATCAAGATGTATTCGTATTCTCCAATCTGTAGAATGCATCCGGACCTTCGCAATAGTGATGTATTACAACATATTGCAGGTAAATATCGGAAAAATATAGGTCAGGTTATTCTAAGGTGGCATATAGACACTTGTGCTGTACCAATCTTTATGTCTAAGAACCCTAAGAGAGTTGTGGATAACCTTCATATATTTGATTTTGAATTAACGGATGATGAGATTAAGCGAATTTCATCTCTAGACCAAAACTATAAAATCTTTCTTGAATCATGGGGTTGCCCTGGTTTCTAAAAAAATAAGAAATGACAAAATCTAAGAAGAAAAAAATAATGGTGTTAGGTCTGATAGCCCTATTTCTTTTTGTATGCTTGATTGGCATAGTGGGGATTATCTGGGCCGTTGCCATCGGAATTGTCGGTATGTTGTTTTTGCTTCTCAACTTATATGCAAAGAATAAAATTGCATGGAATGCAGATCATCTGTTTTCCGATATAGGGCGCAATTATGACTACTTGTTGATAGGTGAGCCATGGAACTGTGATGAGTTGAAAGGTAAGAAAATATGTTTCTTTTCACCAAATCGGTCTATGTTGTCAAGCTATGAGTTAGGAAGAAGGCTGTTCTCATTATTAAAAGAAGGAACAGGAACCATGGTAATCAGTTGCAGAGAAGGACGGTTAGATACTAAGAAATTATCAGTATTGGATATACCTTATTTGCATGAGATTCAGCAACACAAATATGGCATTACTCATGGTAAATTAAAAACATATTTTCCATTTGTTTTTGCTCCTATAGAATCATTACGCTATTTCCTATCTACAAAGCGAGAAAAAGTGGCGGAAGTATCACTTTCAGAATATGCTTCTTTGGCTGATTTCTGTAAAGTTCGAAATATTAATTTGTTAATAATAAAAACTAAATAGAAAATGGAAAATCATTATACAAATGCAAGAAATGTCCAGATAGTTATTGCCTTGATGAAGGCTCATGGAGTTAAGAAGGTAGTAGCTTCTCCTGGTGCTACAGATATGGCTATAGTTGCGAGTTTGCAGCAAGATCCTTATTTTGAGATGTATTCCTCAATAGATGAACGTTCAGCCGCCTATATGGCTTGCGGTATGGCTGCAGAAAGTGGGGAGCCTGTTGCTATTACTTGTACTGGAGCTACATCTTCAAGAAACTATATGCCTGGCTTGACGGAAGCTTATTATCGCCAGCTTCCTATCTTGGCCATTACTTGTAGTCGAAGTAATGCAAACATCGGTCACTATGTTGATCAGGTGACCGATAGAACCCAATTGCCAAGTGATGTCGTTATGGAAAGTGTGCAGGCGCAGAGCATTCATTGTCCAGAAGATGAATGGGATGTAATGGTAAAGGTAAATAAGGCAATGATTGGATTGACTCGTAATGGTGGAGGACCAACCCATATCAATCTTGTGACTGCATCAAGTTCAAATTTTGCTGTCAAGGAGATTGCGCCAGTTAGAAAGATTTCCTTATATTTGAAAGAGGATAAATTCCCAGAAGTTCCGCAAGGTAAGGTGGGTATCTTTGTAGGTGCTCATGAGAAATGGTCTGATGAATTGACAGCTGCTGTTGATAACTTCTGTGAAGTTTATAATGCGATGGTTATCTGTGATCCTACTAGTAATTATAAAGGAAAATACAGAATCCTTATGCCTTTACTTTGTGAGCAGGCTAAAGAGGAAGTTGGTGGTGAGCAATTGGATTTGATGATTCAGATAGGATTTGTTTCTTCCATGTTGTTTAAAAAGGCCAAGGTAATGTGGAGAGTAGCCAAGGATGGAGTTGTAAGAGACACCTTTAGAAAGACAAATTCTATTTTTCAAATGCCTGAATTGGATTTCTTTACCAAGATGGTTGAAGGTAAAGACAAGAAAGAGAATACAGTGTATTCGGAGTATAAGGAACGTTACGATTCATTGTTGCATTCGCTTCCTGAATTGCCTTTCTCTAACATTTGGGTAGCTCAGCAGTTGTCTGGTCAATTGCCAGAAAATAGTGTGTTGCATTTGGGTATAAGAAACTCATTACGCTCATGGGGATATTTTGATATTCCAAATTCTGTTTTGTCCTATTGTAATACAGGTGGCTTTGGTATTGATGGTGGTATTTCTTCATTGATAGGTGCATCAATGGTTAATCAGCAGAGTCTTTTCTTCGGAGTATTCGGTGACTTGTTGTTCTTCTATGATATGAATAGTTTGGGCAATCGTGACATCAAGTCAAATCTTCGAATTATTGTGATTAATAATGGTCTTGGTCAGGAGTTCAAGAATGTTTCATTCCCTGGTTCTTTATTACTTGGAGAAGATATTGATAAATTTACTGCTGCTAAGGGGCATTTTGCCTGCCAGTCAAAGACGCTGGTTAAGGACTATGCGGAGAATTTGGGATTTGAGTATCTTACAGCGTCCAATAAAGAAGAATTTAATAGCGTGTATGAGCGTTTTATTACGTCTGAGATGACAGACAAACCTATGTTATTTGAGATTTTTACAGATTCAAAAGATGAAACTGAAGCTCATCATCTTACTACTTCCATTGAATTGAAAAGTAAGATAGCAAGAAAGATACACGATACATTGATGAAGCCTGAGTTGACAGCAGTAAAGAATATTGCCAAGAAAGTTGTGAAAAAGTAATTAATCTATAAGATAAATATGGAACAATTATCAATATATGAGCAATTAAGTTTCTGCACGGCCAGAATCGAGACAGAAGATTCTTCTGGTAATACATATTCTGGCACAGGATTTTTCTTTTCCTTGAAGGTGAAGGATAAGGAAGTGCCATTGTTGGTTACCAACAAGCATGTGGTTAGAGGAATGAAGAAAGGTCGTTTCTTGTTTACGATTGCTGACGCTGATGGAAATCCTGATTATGTTAATCATTTTGCATTTGATGTAGATGGTACATTTGAAACTATGTGGAAATTTCATCCACATGATGATGTTGACTTGTGTGTATTACCGATAGTTCCTTTGTTGAATGCAGCAATCGCTAAAGGAAAGCATTTGTTTTATAGAACACTTGGCGAAGAGCTTATTCCAAATGACACAGACAAAAGTTGTCTAGATGCAATTGAGGACATTATAATGATTGGCTATCCAAATGGTCTTTGGGATCAAGTCAATAATATGCCTATAATTAGAAAGGGAATAACGGCAACTAATGTAACTCTCGACTATAATGGAAAGAAAGAGTTTTTGATAGATGCTGCTTGTTTCCCAGGCTCTAGTGGCTCGCCTGTACTTATATGTAATGTCGGTGGCTATAAGGATAAACGGGGAAATCTAAATTGGGGAAAATCCAGAGTGTTTTTACTGGGCATTCTTTATGCTGGTCCACAGATGCAAGTAACTGGTGATTTTCAAGTTGTGACTGTTCCTGACAGCCAACAAAAGGCAGTTTCTGTATCAAGGATTCCTAATAATTTGGGATTTATTATAAAATCAGAAAGGCTGTTGGACTTTAAACCGATGTTTGAGAGCTTAGTATAAATGAGAATTTTATGAAAGACAAACTTCGTGTTATCATTGGCGGTGTGATATTGTTCCCTCACATTATCACTTTTTTATGCCTCAAAATGAATTCGGGGGGCAAGTTGAAGGCTGATTTAAATCGCTGGAAACAGATAAAGGGCTTGGAGCAGAAGAGCGATGTTTATGCCTTGCTGCTTCTCTTGATGATTTATCCTGAGCTGCGTAGCGTCTATTACTGGCGTATAGGCAAATTGTCAAGTTCTTTTTCTTTTGGATGCCTGGTCGAGCCAATCTCCATCTCTTTTCCAATCCTTATAACGTAGAAGGTGGCTTTTATGTGGGACATGGTTAGGGAACAGTTGTGAATGCCCAACGTATAGGTAAGAATTTTCGGGTAGGGCAGAATGTTACCATTGGCAGTAGAAATTGCAAGGAATCAGGCATTGGTGATAACGTGTCGGTCTGGGTACATGCCATTGTGCTTGGCGACAATAGTCAAGTGGGTGCTGGGGCTGTGGTGATTAAGTCTGTACCAGCCAACTCTGTTGTTGTTCCAGCGAAGTCTTTTATTATAAAAAAAACGGAGTAAGGGTGAATATACCTTTGTAAGTTTATATTATAAAATCAAAATTTATGAAAATTGGACTTTTAACATATTATGGAGATTTGAATAACTGTGGAACAAACCTCCAGGCTTATGCTACTTATATGGAACTGAAGAAATTTTATCCTAATGATGAAGTAGAAATAGTTCCAATACATACTTTTATTGCTCTTAGTAAGTATATGAGGTATGTGCCATTTTTGACATATCCGTTTTATCATAAGATGGAGAAAAAGTATAAACTATTCAAAAAAGATAGTTTGGGCGTTGATAAGGAATATCTAATTAAAGATGTAGAAGAGGCATTGAAATTTGTGTCTTCGTGTAACTACGATAAGATATATGTGGGTGCAGATACTCTCTTGGAGTTGGATAAGGTGCCTGAAGGTTATGATGGACTCACTGTTTATTGGCTGAAAGATGTTAATGCAAAGAAGTATCTTATAGCTGCATCTTCTAAGAATGTGGAGTATGAAAGTCTTTCTATGAAGCAGAAAGATGATTTGGAAAAGGCTATTTCTCAATTTAATGGTATTGCTGTTAGGGATAGAGCTACAAAGGATTTGTTTATGCATTATGTTTCTGATAAGGATGTTAGATACATATCTGATCCAGTCTTTACTTTAAATCCGGATTATGATCTTACAGATGCGTATATAAGAAAAAGAAATCTAGTAATCCCGCCAAAGTCAGTCTTAATTCATGCTACTTTTTCGGAAAAATGGCCGAGAAAAATGGTTAAGAAATTGCATAAGTTGGGCTATACTGTATTTGCACCGCGATTTAATTCTTGGGCTGATGTAATGTTGAATGATATGTCACCTCTCGAACAGTTTGGTATATATAAGCATTTTGATTTTGTCATTACGCATCGTTTTCATGATTGTGTCTTCTGTTTGAAGAACAATGTCCCTGCTCTTATTTATATTAAAGACAGTAAAGAGTTGAGTACAGCAAAGGGTGACTCAAAGCACGTGTCATTGTTAAAGGACTTTGGCCTTTTCCCGCAAGGTTTCTGTGGATGTTGTGACGAAAGTGGTAATTTAGACTTTGATGTAGAGAAGAAAATCGCTTCTTTAAAAGAAGTCTTTGATATAGATGCTATTCAAGAGAAGATATGCCAGAAGAAAAAAGATTATGAAGATTATCTCAAGTCAACTTTATAGTTTCATATATAAATAGTAATCATCAATATGAAAAAAATAGCCTTTTTATTATTTGGATGGTTGACAGTTCCTCATGTAATATGCTATCTATTCGCAAAAAACAAGAAGATGATAGATAAGGATGTTGTACGTTGGGTGCAATGCTCAAAGCAGTCAAATCCTTTATGGGGGGGGCAAAAAAATAGTATTAAATTTAATGTGGCTTCTTCTTTTTATGAAAGAATACAGAAATGTGTTCTATCTCCGTATGGGAAAGAAGAAGTCGTTTTTAAGCTATCTGCCTCCTTTGTCAACACTTTACATTTGGACAAGGTCTGAAAACTTTGGAGCGGGAACATATATACAACATGGCTTTTCAACTGTTATTGCTGCTGAAAAGGTTGGTGAGAATTGTTGGATAAACCAGCAGGTTACTATCGGATGGAATGGTAGTAGAAAATATGGGTATGGTTGCCCGATTATTGGCAATAATGTTCGAGTATCTGCTGGAGCTAAAGTCTGTGGTAAGATAACTGTTGGTGATAACTCAACTGTTGGATTAAATGCTGTGGTAATAAAGGATGTCTCATCTAATAGTGTTGTAATTCCTTCTCCTATGATGTTGATTCAAGAGAATGGAGATAAGGTATATAAAAAATTGTAAGTAATTTGATTATTTATGGCAAACAAGCATAATAGTTTTAAGCGAATTTTTCACAGATGCCTTGAGGAGGTCAAGGCATCTCGTGATGTTGCTAAGGTGATTTCTGTAAAAGCTGCAGTTATTACGTTTTGGGCGAAGATTGATATACAGATCATGAATCGCAATGGGTTCAAAGAACCTGAGAGTGTAAAGAACCGATTGATGAGAAAGCATCAAATCATGATTGATTTCCTGGAGGATAAGTTCAAGGATTATTGGAAGAATTACCAGGTGCAGGAGTCGATGACTGATTGTGATGAAAAACTGCGCAATAAGATTTGGATTTGTTGGTGGCAGGGGATTGATAATGCACCGGAAATCGTAAAAACTTGCGTAGATACCATCAAGCGCAATGCAGGAGAGTATGAGGTGATTGTCATTACTGATAACAATTATAAGAATTATGTGCAATTCCCAGATTGGTTAGAGGAGAAGCGTAAGAAAGGTATTATCTCAAGAACTATCTATTCTGATTTGCTTCGTTTGAATCTCTTGGCTCAATATGGTGGAATTTGGATTGACTCAACATTCTTCTGTACGGGCTCTAGCTTTGAGGATTATATGAAAATGCCTCTATGGTCTATCAAGCGCCCTGATTACTTGCATTGTTCTATTGCTAGTGGATATTTTGCAAACTATTCGTTAGGTTGCGATTATAACCATCGTTATGTCTATGCAGTAGTTAGAGATTTCCTCTATAATTATTGGAAACATTACGATAGATTGGTTGATTATCTGCTAACTGATTATGCTATTGTGTTGTCACAGAAACATGTGAAAAAGGTAGCAGAAGCTTTTGAGCAGATTAAGCCTAATAATAAATATTGTGATGAGTTGTATAAGGTTCTGGGACAGCCATACAATGAAGAGTTGTGGAAGAAGATCTGTAAGGATACCGTGCTTTATAAGTTGACCTGGAAGCAGAGTTTTGCTAAGGAAGTTGATGGCAAGCCTACTTTCTATGGTATGATGATAGATGGGAGACTAAATCAAGCTTTTGAATAATAATAATTAATGTAAATAGTTGCTCATGGCTTTATCATTAACAGCAGAACAAAAGAACATCAGTTCTTTGTTCTATAACGAGGATCAGTATATAATCCCTGAGTTTCAGCGTCCATATTGTTGGACGTATGATACTTGTTATCAATTATATACTGATATTATGACCTATTATTATGCTCAAGAAGATTTCTTTGTGGGCAATATTGTTATGGCAAGGAGTGATGACCATCAAAATAAACCACAGATTGTTGACGGTCAACAACGTATGATAACCCTTTGGCTTTGGATGAAGTCTCTAACGTTATTAGTTCCTGCTATGGGAAAGCTGAAAGAAGGGGTTAGTTTACAAACTTGGGATGAAGACGAACATGATGTGTCTAAGGTGAAATCTAATGTTATCGATTCTTCGGATCCTGAACAAATGGAAAGTATTTGGAAAATGGATGCAGTACAGGTGGAGGAACTCTTGTCGCAGAATCAGAAGAAGATAGAATCGCAAGTGTTGCGTAATTTTTTGGATATTTACTCTTGGTTGAAAAACTCTTTTACCTATGTTGCGGAAGAAGAAAAACGTAAGTTTATAAAATTCTTTATCTACAAAGTGTATCTGTTGCCTATTGAATTAAGGGGAAAAACAGAGGATGAAGCTAATGAACGAGCTTTAATGATTTTTGAAACGATTAATAATCGAGGTCAAAACTTGGAAGATGCTGATATTTTCAAGGCAAAATTGTATAATAAAGCTGTTAGTGTTGGAAAAAAGACAGATTTCTTGAATAGATGGATTCGTATAAAAGACGAATGCGAAAGTTTGGATATAACCATAGAGGACTTATTCAAATACTATTCCCATATACTTAGGGGTAAGAAAGGAATAACGACGTTCGAGACGAGTTTGAGGGATTTTTTTACAAAAGGTCCTAATGCTCCAATCATCGTTTCTGACTATGAACGAGTGACGGATGAATTGGTGCATGTGTTGGATGTTCTGCAAATCATAAATGAGGATGCCGAAAAAATTTCTGATTTAGGAATGTGGCTTAAAATATTGAATATGTATTCCAATAAGTTCCCGATGTTTGCAATTGTGTCGTATCTGTATAAATATGGAAAAGATGAAGAATATGTTGAATTCTTGAAGTTGCTTACAAGGGTATGCTATTCTTATGGTCCAAGTACCACTGTAAAGTTTACAATCTATAATATTATTGCGGATATATTTTCTGAAGTTATCAAGAAAAAGAAAAGTGTTGATTACTTTATGCCAAATCTCGAAAGTTTGAATACAAGGTATCATTTAAAAAAAGGTCTTGTTTTGCTTACTTATTATATAGTAGTAAAACAACCTGTGATAGGCACACTAAGTATTGAGAAAATTTTACGACCTGGTAAGACAACAAATGTAGATGAGACTATCAGAAATTTGATATTCCAATTGGGTAATTTCTTTATAATTGATAAGGTTGGTGATACTGTAGAAAATGATTATAATCGCCTCTTTTTCGATTTTAAATATAAAAATATAAAGTGTGGTGATGATTTGTTGTCCATGGTGAAGGAACGAACACAAAAATTGTTACCCATTTTGTATGATTTCTTGGCAGATAAACAATAATTGTATATGAACAACTTGAAAGTTAGTCATTTCAAATGCTTTGATTCTCAAGTGGAACTTGATTTGCCAGATAATAGCAACCTTTTGCTGTGTGGAGAGAATGGAGCTGGTAAAAGCTCCTTGTTTGAGGCGATTAAGTTCGTTTTCTATCGGAATAAAATGCTTCCAAATGTGCTTGGAATAGCAGGACCTGCAGCTCCAAATGTAGGTCAGCAAGCACAGAAACGTAAATATTTCAATAGGAGAAATCCACAAACTCCATTTGAAATCCAAGTTGATAGTGAAGATTATGAAAATTATAATGTCGCAGAAACTGATGCTTTCTTTATTTCTTGTGAAGATTTGAAGAAACATGATAAAATATCTCTAGATGAAATCTTCTCGACCTTGTATTTCCCGTCTGTAGTGCTGGAACGCAAAAATGAGTTTTGGTCTGACGAGTTCTTGCAATATGTAAATGACAGTTTGCATGATGACTTTTTTGAGGAGGTGCATTTGGAAATTCAGCAGGGTGATGGGCATTGCTTTAAGGTTGTGGATGAGGTGAATGGAATCGATGAATGCGACCATTTAGATGAAACTTATAACGAGGCAAAGCTTGATATTATATTTTCATAACCGTTAAAAAACCAACTCAATCCGTTTGAAATAAAATAGGGGCCGTCGTTAAAGCTGTCAACAAAAAGGTCAAACAAATCATCCTCGGTTTTATAGCCTGCCTTTGCCCCCCAGCCTGTATAATGCAAAAGATTGGAAGCAACGCCCGCCCAACAAAGATTGTCGTCATCATTTGACGCCGTTGTTTTTTCAGTGTCAATAAAGTCAAAGGATTCAAGCGTAAAATCTTTGTCGCTTGTATAGCTGTCTATCAATTTTTCCTGAATCAATTCCATATTATCAGGCGTAAGTCCCGTAAGAAAAACTTCTTTGTTGGTATCGGGCATATCAAATCTGACGGAATAATAACCGTTAGGCGCTTTGGTTTCGGTTGCGGTCTTGGATGACACGACGTCGTTTAAGGTAACGTCCATTATGCTGTTGCCGTCATAAAAAACCTCATAGCCGGCAATATTTTCGACTATCTGCCGATTTTCAAGCTTGGAAACATCAGGTGCATTATTGATTTTAGCCGTACTGCCGTTATCAAATGAAATCACGGTCTTTGTTTCTTCAGCGTCTATTACTGGAACTCCGAGCGGTTCTTCCTCTGCCACGGCGGCATTTGAAACGCAAAAGCCCGCACTGCAGACCGATAAT
>OIYF01000612.1_pt1 | contig 12780 bp, 10 predicted proteins | sample 1587971 | NCBI WGS metagenome assembly OIYF01 (sample SAMN03283248) | human gut metagenome | biome: human-associated habitat; material: feces | host: Homo sapiens | place: Peru | collected 2012 | reverse complement strand
ATTCTTTTCATTGATGGCACTTCCGATTTTGGCGACATTGTAGCCATTCACATAGAAAAATCAGGCAAGCATCAGATTACAGACCACCCAGCCGAATGGTTCGACAAATACTTCAAAGAAGCATTCGATGCGCTTGTTGAAGGATAGGAAGAACGGCTTCTTCAGATAATCATTGCCACCCAATTCAAATCCCTCTACCACATCATTCACCGCCGAACGAGCCGTGAGGAAAAGCACAGGAGTATGGGAATCCGTCTTGCGGATACGGCGCACCATCTCGAAACCATCCATCTTGGGCATCATCACATCCGCAACCAGCACATCAGGCTTCTGTTCTGCAAACATACGAAGCCCCTCTTCGCCATCATGCGCCGTGCGCATCTCGAAGCCCTGCGCCTCCAAGGTGTCGCTCAGAATCATCGCCAAGGATGTTTCGTCTTCTACCAGTAATACTTTTATCTTATTCATTGCTTCTTTTTTACTTTTAAGATTAAGATTTGGGAGACCAGCGATGGAATCGCTGGGAACGGGGGTGCAAAGGGGACTAGGTTCTTTTTACCCTTTTACCTTTTTACCTTTAAGAAAATGCAGGGTAAAGCAGCTTCCTTTTCCCGGCTCGCTTTCTACGGAAACAGAACCGCCCATTTTCTCCATCAGGCTCTTGACATAGAAAAGCCCGAGACCATAGCCCTTGACCGTATATTTATTGCCATCCGTCACCCGATAGAACTTGTCGAAAATATAAGGCAATTTATCGTGGTCAATACCGATTCCATTATCTGATACGGAAACCAGCACTTCATCCTCGGCTTTTTGGAAAGCCTTGATTTCTATCTTCACGCTATCTTCAGAATACTTGATGGCATTGTCTATGAGATTGCTCACGATGTTTGAGAAATGCATCCGGTCGGCATGAACCATCAGATTTTCCGGTTCTACGGACAACGAAATATTCACCTTTTTATCCGTTCTTTCTTCTGATTTCACTTTCAGCTGATGCTGGGAGATTAATGGTTCAATCACCTCCTTCACTGGAACTTCCACGATATTGAGCAGCATCGATTTCCGTCGTTCCATACTCATCGACAGAATCTGTTCCACCAATCCGCTGAGCGTCTGCAACTGCTTCTGGGCGATGGTGAGATACTTGCGCGCCTTATCAGGATGCTGGAGCATTCCGTAGTTCAGCAGGGAGTCGGTGGCAGCATAGGCTACGGCTATCGGAGTCTTCAATTCGTGCGTGATATTATTGGTGAAATCACTCTTCATCTCATCAAGCGTCTTCTGCTTGAGCATCGTATGAACCAGGAACCAGAAGACGAAAGCCAGGATGAGCATGATGAAGAGCGAGGTGGCAAGAATACCTGCCATCTGGCTGAGCACAGTCATCGTAAGCGGCTCTAGGGTGAGGACATATTTCTCCTCATTCGCCTCCCCCTCATTGCAAACCACATATTGGTATTGCTTGGCATTGGCGGAAGGCACATACCCCTTCGTCGTCACTTTCGCCAGAACCTTCTTTCCTGCAAAAAGCTGAATCTGATGCGGAAGCGGATGAATATCGTCGCCCACCAACAAACTGTCTGAAAGCATCTTGACAACCCATGCACTGTCATAGTCATTGATGTCTGGTTTGGCGATTTCATTCAATTTGCCAAACAGTGCTTGTTGCACCATAGTTGCCAGCTTGCCCGACATCATCATCATCAATTCCTGATCCTTGTCATCTTCACTACGCTTCTCGTGCTTGGTAAAAGTTGTTTGAACAGACTGAACAACCTTTCCTCCACGAACCTTTTTAACCTTTACCTTTTGATCTATATCATCGTCTTCATCCATAGAAAAAGCAACAGCACCCGTCAGTTGTCTATGAGGCCCTTTATCATCATTGCGCAATCGTTCGATTCGCTTCTTCATCTCCATGAAGTGAGCGTACTCCATTCCACCCTTGATTTTTGCTTCAACCTCTTTTTCCTGAGACTGATAAAGCCCCACGAGCCAATAGGTCTGATATGCGAAGATGCAGACCAGAGCCGTGATGACGAGCGTAACTATGTATTTAAGATGTAACTTCATTCTTTCCTTTATTAAAGATTTTTCCAGATGAATTAAATACTCATTTTCTGAAAATCGGATAAACCTCCGTGGTATTCTTCCATCCCCATTTACCATTCTTTTGTGGCGCAAACTCTCGTCCCATCTTGGCTCCTATCCCCCAATGTTGATTGAACATCACTTCCATGAAGCCACCATAGCTGCTCTTGGGATTGAAAGGAGACATGATGACGCTTCGAGGGTCAGAGGTTTTCGTTGGAACATATTGTCCATATAATCCCACTGTGAGCCAGTCGTTTACTTGATAAGCCATTCGTCCACCAAAAGAAGCTTTGGTGAGATTGCCAAATCCATATACTCCCGTGTTTATCTTTTCTATCCCGACATAAGGAGAAAAAACAAAACGCCCGAAATTTTGTTGATAAACGACCCCTGCAGTCTGCTTGTTCATCAGTCCTGGGACTTCAATACCCGAAGAATATACCACCATCGTACCCAAATTCGGGGAAGGAAGAGAAAAATGAGGTATTGCATTCGGCGCAATCTCCAATGGTTTTCCTTCTTCCGACATCCAAGGTGCATTCGATTCAGAGTAATAAGATTTGCCTTGAAGTACAGGAAATCCACCGAGCGAAGGACGAGAATATTCCAACGACATACCTTCTTTAAACGACATACCTTCCTTAGGTAAAGATGCCTTCGGAATGGAATCCAAAGAAACACTCTTCACTTCCTGTGCTTGCATTACCAATGTACAAAAGCAAGCCATAACTGTCAATATGAATATTCTTCGTTTCTCTTTCATGCTTGCAAAAGTAATAAAAAAGAAGATAAGTAAGATACTTTTCAGGGAATTATTTCTGATTTGATAAGACTAAATAACACTTCTGATAAGACTTGATAATCAAAATTCCTTGCTGACACGAGATTTTTGCAGTACTTTTGCAACCGAAATCGGGAGGGTTTCTTCCGAAAGAACGATAAAAAGATAAAAAAAGATAAGAAGAATATGAAAAGATTGGTTATATTAAGCGCTTGCCTGGCCATCAGTCTTGCCGGCTGGGCACAAGGAAACAGAAATGATTCCCTGAAAATGGACAGCATTATCCATTCCCTCCCTGATGTGATGGTAAAAGGCAACCGACCTATCGTAAAGGTGAAAGGAGCAGCATTGACCTATGACCTGCCTCAACTCATCAAAAACCATCCGGTGGATAATGCCTATGAAGCCATCAAGCAACTGCCTGGTGTGAGCGAACAAGATGATGCCTTGACCCTCAACGCTCAATCCGTAACCGTGATGATAGATGGCAAAACTTCCACCATGACCAGCGAACAGCTCTATTCGCTTCTGAAAACGATTCCTACCAGCCGCATCGCCAACGCCGAAGTCATCTATTCAGCCCCAGCCCGCTATCAGGTAAAGGGACAGGTCATCAATCTCCTGCTGAAGCACAACACAGGCTTTCACTCACTGCAAGGCGAGCTCTTCGGCGGCTACACCCACCAGAACCGCAACAGTTACACAGAGCGCGCCTCCTTGCTCTTCACCAACAAGAAATGGGAAATAGACATGCTCTATTCCTTCGGTCATGGCAAGAGATATTATTACTATGAAAATGAGTTTGCCCACACCTTGACTAACGGCACTTCCTATGCCTTCTCTACACATAGCGACAATATCAAACGTCATCTCAACCACAACATCCGACTGGGAATCAACTATCATCTGGCAAAGGATCATCAGCTCAGCTTTGCCTACACCTCACAACTCAATAACACGAGAGGAACTTCAGAGGATGATGGCGATTTCACATCCCTTCTCAGAATCCATGCCAAGAGTCAGTTTCACAACTTCCGTCTGGATTACTCTACCCCATTCGGTTTCTCGGCAGGAGCAGAATACACCTATTATAATTCACCGGATGAACAATGGCTGAAAAGCAGTCTCTACGATGAGATTTACGACATCACAAGCCAGCAACGAATCGACAAATGGCACGCTTACCTCAAGCAGGAGCACGACTTAGGAAAAGACTGGGGCTTGAACTACGGCATCAATTACACCACATCAAGAGACAAGAGTTCGCAGGAAAACAACAACAAGTCTTCTGATGGCAACACCATTCAAAACGAAGACCAAATGAGTTTCTACGTCGGAGCCAGCAAGTCATTCGGACAAAAACTCACGATGGAAGCATCGCTCATGGAAGAATATTACCACACCCCAATCTGGAATGAGTGGAACCTCTTCCCTACACTCTCCATCACCTATCTTCCTAAGGCAGGACACGTCATCCAATTCGACTTGGATTGCGACAGAGACTACCCTACTTATTGGTCGGTGAAGAACTTCACCACCTATAATGTGGGCGGATATGGAAAGATTGTTGGAAACCCGACGTTGAAGCCATCACGAGACCTCAGCCTCTCGCTTACCTACATTCTGCACAGCAGATACGTGGCAAGTCTCTTCTTCAACAACTCGAAAGATGAATTTCGTCAGCTTCCTTACCAGAGCGACAAGAAGAAGGAGATGGAATACAAGCATGTCAACTTCGACCATGTAAACCAGGTAGGCTTGATGCTCACAGCCCCAATCAACATAGGCAACTGGTGGCAGAATCGCCTTACCTTCACTGGCGTATATCAGAACGACAAGAATTCCCACTTCTATGATCTTCCATTCGACCGCAGCAAATGGTTCTGTCAAGCCCAGTGGAACGGCACTTTTCTCTTTGGCAAGCATGTGCTTCTCAACCTCGATGCTTCCGTCCATACCGACGCCATCCAAGGAATCATCGACATCCCAGCCTCAGGCTATCTCAACGCTGCCATCACCTGGAAGCCTCTCAAGGATGACAAGTTCCAGCTGAAAGCCTACTGCAATGACATCTTCGAGACAGGCGACAACCATCTGCACGACACCTACCGAGGTCAGCACGTCATCAACAACATGTACTTTGGCAGAATCATCGGCCTCTCCCTCACCTATCGTTTCGGCGGCTACAAGGCCAAGCAGCATGAAGAAGTAGATACTTCCAGATTCGGGAAATAAAAGAAGAAAAGCTCGCCAAGACCCTCAAAGTCCTGACGAGCTTTTCTGTTAATTAATGAGAATTGTTTCCAAGAATTCATTTGGAGTCTGCACATTATCAGCAAATCCCTTGAAATCTTTTACGTTTCTAGTAATAATCACATCCACCTGATGAAGCAAGGCTGATTCGTATTGGACACTATCCTCAAAATCCTTTCTCTCTTCTTCCAAGCATTTCTTTATCACACCTTTATTCACATCAGTTATCTCGCATATTGATGCAAGCCCTCGCATAGTATTATACAATTCAGAAGAAGGATAAGATTTTCTGAGTAAGAAGAATGCATTGACAAAAGAGGTTGCCGACACATATAACTGTATTTTGCCTTTATACGCTAAATCAAAGATGATTGCTGCAGGATAATAAAACTCACCTCGCTTATCATAAAAATCAATGATGATATTAGTATCTAGAAAAACCTTCATCTGTACTTTTCCTCCATTGCAGAATACAAAGTTTCATCTATATCATCAGATACGTTCTTCCGATTTTTCAAAGTCATTTCCACAATTTCAGGAGAAAGTGGATAATTAGCCCATTTGCTTGAAGTTTTTTCTCCTTCAAGTAGCTTAGTCTTTGCATCAGCAGATTCCAACAAACGTTCAGCAAGCCAACGTTCATTGCTCGCAGTCATAGACAAAGACTGCAAAAAACTCCATAATTTATTTATTGCTAATGTTGTCATACGATTTATCTTTTAAAACACTGCAAAAATACACAGAATTATCATAACTTCCAAACTTTTTGGGGAGTTTTTTCTTTTGATATGAAAAAACTCCCCTTGAAGCATTTTATTTCACTTTCACTTCTATCACATTCTTCGCAGCATCGGCACTCGAACCACCTACGAAGATCTGATATTTGCCGGGAACCACACGCATGGTATTGGTCTGGGAATCCCAACCCTCGAAACTCTGGCGAGGCAGACTGATGGTTACCTGCTTCTTCTCGCCCGCCTTCAAAGTAATGCGCTTGAAGGCTTTCAAGGTCTTGATAGGACCCTCAGCATCATCCATTCTACGGATGTAAACCTGCGCCACTTCCGTTCCTTCCCTATTACCTTTATTAGATAAAGAGAAGCTCAAGGAATAAGCCGAAGAATTCTTCACTTTTCGTTCTTCACTCTTCACTTTCTTCAATGTCGGCTTTCCATATTCATAAGATGTATAGCTCAATCCATGTCCGAATGGGAAGAGAGCCTCGCCCTTGAAATAACGGTAGGTGCGATTCTTCATCGTATAATCGAGGAAATCAGGGAGATCGGAAGTACTCTTATAGAAGGTTACCGGAAGCTTGCCCGATGGATTCACCTCTCCGAAGAGAACCTTTGCCACGGCTTCGCCACCCCGTTCGCCCGGATACCAAGCCTGAAGGATAGACTCCGCATTCTCTGTTTCAGGAACCATGGCAATGGCACTGCCCGAACAGTTGACGAACACCACTCGCTTGCCAGCCCGATGCAACATCTCCATCACCTTGCGTTGAGCCTGAGGCAATTCGATATCAGTTCTGTCGCCACCCTTGAAACCCGGTTCGGAGACCTTCATCTCCTCACCCTCAAGACTAGGAGAAATACCGCCTACAAATACCACCACGTCAGCATCGCCAACCTCAGCCAGAAGCTGAGATTCGGTTGGCGTATAGTTCTTTACAATGTCAAACTGCATCACCGCCATATCGGTCTTCTGGAAATAATCCACCTGTATCTTCATCGGCTTTCCCGCCTTCACGGAAATTGGCTTGTTGAGCATCTGTACACGGGCACGTCCCTTCCATACATTCGCCACCGTATCGCCATCAATGATGAGTCGGTAGCCATCATCGCATCCTATTCTGACGTTCAAGGTTTCATCCTGTTCTGGGGTGAAGACGCCCTCATATCGGGCTGAGAAGTTGGTAAGATTCACTCCCGGTGCAAAGACGGTATTTCCGCCATTGCTCTGATTAATAGGCGACGTCATCACGGCAGTAGCCACAGGCTCGCCCTTCATCTCGGCATTGTTCCAATAAGTAGCCTTCATCCCCTTGCTGCCATCGGCAGAAGTCAGGAGATTGAACCGGCTTTCTGAAACTTCATTTCTTGTCAACGTGCAGGCAGGAATATACTTGGCGTCCTTTACATATTTTCTGATGCCCTGCAGGATGGTGGTGGTAGAAGTAGGATAACCCGAATAGTTGCCCCACTGCATGATGGAATCGTTGGCGTTCGGACCCATCACGACTATCTTCATTCCTGATGATTTTAGCGGCAGGAGATTGTTCCGGTTCTGAAGAAGCACGATTCCCTCTTCTGCCATCTTCTCTGCCAAATCCTTATGCGCCTTACTGGCGATGACGGAAGATGGAATCTGAGTCCACGCCACCTGCTCGTCCTGATCGAAATCGCCCAAACGGAAACGGGCTTCCAGCAGGCGCTTCAAACTCTCGTTCACCTTTTCCTCGCTGATCATTCCCGTCTTCACCGCCTCAGGGAGCGAACGGTAAACGCTTCCGCACTCCACATCGGTTCCGGCACCAATCGCCTGCGCCGTAGCCTCAGCAGGAGTCTTCGCCGTACCATGTCTGCCTGGAACATAGAAGTCGTTGATGGCTCCGCAATCGGAAGTTATCAGTCCCTTGAATCCCCATTCGTCACGAAGAATCTGACGTTCATATCGGGCATTGCTGCAGCATGGCGCTCCGTCAATCCGCTGATAGGCGCACATCACCTCTGCCACATTTCCATCCTGCACCAGCGATTTGAAGGCAGGCAGATAAGTCTCCCACAAATCCCGCTCTGGCAAATCCTCTACATTGAAACTGTGCCTGTTCCATTCCGGACCGCTATGTACGGCAAAATGCTTGGCACAGGCTAGGAGCTTGACGTATTGGGGAGCCTGTGAGGAAGGCGTAGCCAGGACTCCCGGAGCCGACATCGGTTTGCCATCAAAGGTCTGTCCCTGCAAACCATTCACCACGGCAAGTCCCATTCTTGTGGTCAGATAAGGATCTTCTCCATAAGTTTCCTGTCCACGTCCCCATCGTGGGTCGCGGAAGATATTGATGTTCGGAGTCCAGAAACTCAGACTCTGGTAGCGCTTGATGTTGCCGCTCTTTTTCGCCTCCTGCGCCTTGGCTCTCGCCTCATCGCTCACGGCAGTAAACACCTTATATAATAAGGTATCGTCCCACGAAGCCGCCATGTGCATCGTGATAGGGAAAACGGTAACAAATCCGTTTCGCCCCACTCCGTGCAGCGCCTCGTTCCACCACTGGAACTGCGGAATGCCCAATCGGGCGATGGCTGGCGAAGTATCCATCATCAACTTCGTCTTCTCTTCCAGGGTAAGACGGGAAAGTAAATCGTTGGCTCTCTCCTCAGCAGAAAGGTTCGGATTCTGATAAGGAAGAAGCTGCTGGGCGCTGGCAGAAAGCGACATCGCCATCAGCATCGCCATAGAAAGTAGTTGTTTCTTCATTGATCTTTTATATTTTATTCAGTTTATGCTTTGATTTTTAAGTTGGTGACAAAGTTACACTTTTTTATTGAGATAACCGCATCATCTGGCAGAAAAGTTTAAAATATTTATCCTTTCGTGCCAACATTACCACTTTTCATCCGCTGGCACATTAGTTGCAAAAACAGAGAGTGAAAGCTGAAGCTGAAAGATAAAGGAGTTCGGAAGAACGACGGAGTTTCGAGGCGGAAGCAAAAGAAATAACAAGAATATTAACAAACAGAAATCCCGACGGAGCCGTAAGGAACCGAGAGGACGAGTAAAATAAAATTTGGAGGTTTTAATTATGTTGTTAGCACGTAGAAATAATGATTCAGATTGGTTGAGTAACTTCTTTGATGATACTTTATTCAATACCGAAGTAATGCCACGTATGAATGCTACTGCTCCTGCCATTAACATCAAGGAGACAGATAAGAATTACATCATGGAGGTTGCAGCTCCTGGCTTGAAGAAAGAGTGGGTTCGTGTAAACATCGACAATGATGGCAATCTGAACATCGCCATCGAGAACAAGATGGAGCACAAGAATGAAGATAAGCACGAGCACTATCTGCGCCGTGAGTTCTCTTACAGCAACTACCAGCAGGCCTACACACTCCCTGAGGATGCCGACCGTGAGAAGATTTCAGCAAAGGTTGCTGATGGTGTTCTTGAGGTTCAGATTCCAAAGCTTACTCCTAAGGAGGAGACAAAGGCTACCAAGAATATTGAAGTCAAATAACAATTTCGCATAAATGATTGAGGGCAGATTCCAAAGCAATTTGAAACCTGCCTTTTTTGTGTTTATCAGAACATAAAAAACAACTACAGAAACTATGCGAATAGCACCTACCTTATTATAGGTATTTTATGAAACCCCCTCTATATTTCATCCCAAAATCTTGTAGATTAGAATATTAATATGTAATTTTGCAGGCTGAAAGAAAATTCCAAACATCGTCTTTGTTTGAATTTCTGAAACTAAAAATGAAAAATAATGAAGAAAACAATTCCTGTAATAGGCATGGCTTGCAGCGTATGCTCTGCCAATGTAGAAAAGAAGCTGCAGTCGCTCGAAGGCATCAACTCAGCCTCGGTTTCCCTGGCGAGCCGAACTGCCCTGGTAGATTATGACCCCGACATTATCTCTCTGGAAGATATGAAACGGGAAATCAGCAACGCCGGCTACGACCTCGTTATCGAAAACGACAGAAGCGTGGAGGAAATCAACCGCCGTGAGTTCACCCTCCTGCGCCGCCGAACCCTCGCTTCCTGGCTCTTCGCCATCCTGACCATGTGTTTCTCCATGGGCTGGATTTCCCTGGGTATGGAACAGAATATGATTTCAGATGGTGTTGCTTCGGCTCATCATACCAGTTCCTTCGCCAATCAGATTTGTCTGCTCCTGGCACTCGCCAACCTGCTCTACTGCGGCAAACAGTTTTATGTTTCCGCCTGGAAGCAGCTCCTGCATCATACGGCAAACATGGATTCGCTCGTAGCACTCAGCACCCTCATCGCCTTCCTCTTCAGCACCTTCAACACCTTCTTCGGAGAAATGGTATGGGGAGCGAGAGGCATAGAATGGCACACTTATTTCGATGCTTCCGTGATGATCATCACCTTCGTGCTGACCGGCAGATGCCTGGAAGAAAAGGCGAAGGACAGTACGGCGAGCAGCATCCGACAACTGATGGGAATGCAGCCGAAAACCGCCCGACTGGTGACTTACGAGAAGATAGAAGGCACCAACGACTACAAGATGGAGGAAGTTCCGATTTCCACCATTCAGATAGGCGACATGATAGAGGTAAGAGCCGGCGAGAAGATTCCGGTGGATGGCGTGGTTACCCAGGCAGAGAGTTTCATGACTCCCGATGCTGCCTATGTAGATGAAGCGATGATAAGCGGCGAACCGACTCCGGCGATGAAAAAGGCAGGCGACAACGTGCTGGCTGGCACCATTCCGAGTCAGGGAAAGCTCCGCATGAGAGCCAAGCAGATTGGCGAGAACACCGCCCTGGCGCACATCATCCGCATGGTTCAGGAGGCGCAGGGCAGTAAGGCGCCCGTGCAGCGCATCGTGGATAAGGCGGCTCTGATTTTCGTTCCAGCCGTGGCAGCCATCGCCCTCATCACCTTTTTAGTATGGTGGCTGATAGGCGGAAACGCTGCTCTTCCGCAGGCCATCCTTTCAGCCGTAGCCGTATTGGTCATCGCCTGTCCTTGCGCCATGGGCTTAGCTACTCCTACCGCCCTGATGGTAGGCATCGGCAAGGCGGCGCAGAAGCAGATTCTCATCAAGGATGCGTCGGCGCTGGAGAATCTCCACAAGATCAACGCCCTCGTCATCGACAAGACCGGCACCCTCACCATTCCTAACCAGAACATCGATTTCACCAAGCAGGAGGATTTGGATCTGGAGACGAGAGAGACCCTCAAGCCTCATGCCCAGGAAGCAATGAAGCAGTTGCAGGAAAGGGGAATAGAGGTTTATATGATGAGTGGCGACAAGGAAGAAGCGGCTCACTACTGGGCTGAGAAAGCCGGCATCAAGCATTACGAGAGTAAGGTGCTGCCTGGCGACAAGCAGGCATTGGTAAAGAAACTTCAGGACGAAGGCAAGCAGGTAGCGATGGTGGGCGACGGAATCAACGACACCCAGGCCCTGGCCCTTGCCAACGTGAGCATGGCGATAGGAAAGGGAACGGATGTGGCGATGGATGTGGCGCAGATTACGCTGATGAGCGACGACCTTCTGGCACTTCCGGAAGCCGTAAAACTGAGCCAGAAGACGGTTCACATGATTTGGCAGAATCTGTTCTGGGCGTTCATCTACAACATCATCTGCATCCCGTTGGCAGCCGGAGCCCTTCATATCTTCGGCATTGATTTCCAGATAACCCCAATGTGGGCAAGTGCCCTGATGGCCTTCTCAAGTGTAAGCGTAGTGCTTAATTCGCTGAGACTGAGATTGGCGTAAAATGAAAGAAAATGGCAGGTTCCTGATGCGTTAATTGGGAACCTGCCATTATTATATTTTCCTCCCTTTCAAGCATACCAAAATACACCTTTCTTTTACAGAGAAAGAAGGAGAAAAATGCTCTTAGGAGCAAGAAAAAGTGGTTCCGATGGCACTTTTCACCCCTTCAGAAAGCTAAAATAAGAGGGGTAAAAGGTAGGATGAAAGGGGAAAAACGAGGATTTTTTTGATATATTTTTGTCAAGATTCTAGTAAAAAAGCAAGAAAACTGGGGTAGAGAGAAGATGAATATGTGCTGTTCCTACAATACAAAACATGGTACAAGCCGAAACTATAATATAAGCTAATTTGCTGATTACCATTATATTACAATCACCCATCTCTTCTTCTCGAATAACTATCAGAAGCCTAATCCGGTCATTTTCGGTCACGGTCATTTTCGGTCATTTTCGTTTTCGGGGGCGCAAATCTCCCCTATAAGTATTATATAAATAATATTTATATATACTATAGACCCAAATGACCGAATCATTTTTGAAAATGACCGAAAATGACCGTGACCGAAAATGACCGCTTTCCCAACATCAAAAAACGATTCCAAAGGCAGTTTTTGCAATCAGATGCACAAACCGAAAACACTTATACCTCTACACATCAGCTACTTACGCACTATTTTTCAACATTCTACCGGAAAAAGCTTGCTTTCTGCTTAGAATTTTTGTATCTTTGCACCGGCAATCGAAAGAACAGTCTTCTTGTGCCAAAAGTCGGTCATCTATGAAGACCGAGGCTGGTCTTAATAGATGGCAGGCGCCGGTCATCAATGAAGACCACAAAATGGGCAGGAAACGGCTTTCTGGGGAATTGTGATTCAAGGAACTCTTAAACGCAGACTGAGCATGATCAACTTCAAGAACTTTCAAAACTTCAAGAAAGACTCCTGCATTACAAACAAGTGGGGAGAGTTATTCCTCCCCCTCTACCTTGCAGCTGTCGAATCCCATCTCCTTGGCTTTATCAGGACCAAAGGTAAAGTAGATGGCTTCGCCCTCATCACAAACCTCGCCTTTGGAATTCTCCAGAGTCAGGTGGATGGTGACGATGTTGCGGCGCTGGCTGGCGATGTGACCACGCACCGTAATCTGAGAATCGGTGGTCATCACAG
>OIYF01000611.1_pt1 | contig 12796 bp, 13 predicted proteins | sample 1587971 | NCBI WGS metagenome assembly OIYF01 (sample SAMN03283248) | human gut metagenome | biome: human-associated habitat; material: feces | host: Homo sapiens | place: Peru | collected 2012 | reverse complement strand
TAGACATCAGACTCTGCTGATATCATACCACAGAATAACCTATGTAACTAATAACCAAAGTAGATGAGATGGAAAGGGATTATCCCAGGTGTCTCAGATCATCTATAAATCTATAGAAAGAATAAGTGCATAACCATCGTTTCTACTGGCTATACACTTATTATACGAGGAAATTAAATATGGAAAAAGAATTAAAAATAATCTGCGCAATTTTATCGGATATGGGGATAGACGATGTGTCAAGTGATATAAGTTTAAACGAAAATGGGATTGATTCAACTGAACGTGTAGATTTTATTATCTCAATCGAAGAAAAACTTGGCATTAATCTGGAAGAAGATGATATTGGAAATATGACATTAATTGAAATTGGGAATTTACTAAAGGAACGCTTAAAAAAATGATAGAAGCAATTGCAGTTGATGTTATCAGCATAAATTATGTTGAGGAAATGTTAAATAAGCATAAAGATAAATTCCCTAATAAAATTCTTTCTAATAAAGAATTATCTATATATTTAAGCAAAAAAAGAAAAATAGAATTTTTAGCGGGGAGATTTGCAGCTAAGGAGGCTATATTTAAATTAGGTTATTTAAAGGTGAGATTTTCTGATATTTCGATACTTAATGATGAGAAAGGTGCTCCATATATCGAAATCAATAATAAGCGTAATGAGCATATTTTATTGAGTATAAGTCATCATAAGGAGTATGCAGTTGCTTTTTCAATCAAGGAGGTAAATAATGTTATTAAATGAAAATTTTTATAAAACAAGAGAATCAATTTGTATATCACATTATCCATGCTTAACACATACAGTATCACCTGTTGATACTGAAAAATTGATGGATTTAAATAGCAAAAATTTTGTGAATGCAGTAGAAGGCTCAGTTTACATTCATATTCCATTTTGTGAGAAAATATGTAAATTTTGTCCTTTTAATAAATTTATTAAGGAAGATAATAAGGTTTTAAAATATTTAGAGTGTTTACATAAGGAAATTGATTTATATACATCTACTAAATATGTTCAAGATACTCAATTTAAATGCATTGCATTTGGTGGAGGTACACCAACATGTTTATCAGCAGATCAATTAGGAGAATTGATTAGTTATATTCGAAATAAGTTTAAATTTGATAGAGAACCAGAAATTTCCATTGAAGGAACACCCGAAAGTTGTGACTTTAATAAACTTGAACAATTGGCTGCATATGGAGTCAATAGGATCAGCTTTGGCATTCAAACCTTTAATGAAAGATTATCAAATGTTCTTGAGTTACATCATACTATTAAGCAAGGAATCGACGCTATTAATAATGCACATCGTGTGGGTATAAATAATGTTGGAATTGATTTGATGTATAACATTCCAGGCCAGACAAAAGAAGAATTTATTGAGGATATAGAAGTTGCCTATAAACTAGGTGTTGAACACATTACTCTTTTTTCAATAAATATTCCGCCTAAGACGAAGATTGGTAAGGAAATTGCTGAAGGAAAACTACCTAATATAGGCACTTTAAGTAAAGAAATTGAGTTATATTCAAGTGCTGAATATAAGCTTCAGTCATTGGGATATATTCAATATAGTGTTTATGATTTTGCTAAGGCCAATAAAATTAATTTACATGCTATGAATTATTTTGCGAATCAAAGAAATCTTATAGGAATTGGAGCTGCTGCTTTTGGGTATATTAATGATTTTATGTATATTAATAGCGGAAATTTGATGGAATATGAGAAAATGATTTTGGACAAAAAACTACCTGTTTTATATGGCGAAAAAGCAACTGAAACCGATAAGAAGCATGGAATGCTTGTTAAAGGATTTCGAATGCTCGATATTTCTAAAATCAATTATTATACTAAATTTTCATCGTCTGTTACTGAAGATTTTCAAGAAGAAATTACAGAGTTAAAAAGAGCTGGGCTATTGACAGAGAATGAATATACCCTATCTCTTACAAAAAAAGGAAGAATTTATGGGAATAACATTTGTCAATTATTCATTCAAGATAAATTTAAAAGTAACAAAATAATTAGGCATATGCTAACAAAAGGTTTAAAACCAGAGGAGTTTTAGTTAGGAGGATGAAAAATATGAGATTGTCTTTAGGAACAAATTTTGATAATGATCTTTTAGAGCAAATAGCAGACACTAAGGTAAAAGTAGTATACGGAAAATTGCCACAAGATATATTTGGAGGTGGACGACCTACTATTTCTTTACCAGAAGTTACCAAAGATCATTTGATTAATCATATAAAATTAGCACATAGTTTAGGAAAAGAATTTAATTATTTATTGAATACTAACTGCATGGATAACCTTGAATTTCGATCGGATATAAATAAAGAGATTTATGAGTTTATAGCGTGGCTTGATGAAATAGGGGTTGACTGGATTACTGTTTCAATACCGTATTTTATTCCTGTAATTAAGCATATTGCCCCGAGGATTAAAGTTAGTCTGTCCACATTCGCTTATGTTGATACACTTCAGAAGGCCTTAGCATTCGAAAAAATGGGGGTCGATGAAATTACTTTACCTGAAGGGTTAAATAGAAATTTTAAACTATTGAAGTTATTTACCCAGAATCTGAAATGTGAAATTCAGCTTATTGCAACAAATTTGTGCTTAGCGGCATGTCCATATCGTATATATCATTCAAATAGTCAGAGCCATGCATCTCAAAGAAATCATGTATCAAATGGAGTCACGTTTGATTATTGTATGTTAAATTGTACTGCTAAAACGCTTGAAAGCCCGGCAGAATTTGTTAAAATACCGTGGATAAGACCTGAAGATTTGCATGTTTACGAAGAAATTGGTATTAGTAGCATTAAGCTAACTGAAAGAATGAAAAAAACTGAGAGATTAGTTGAAATTGCTAAAGCATATTCTGATCGAAAATATGAAGGCGACCTTAACAGATTATTAAACTTTCGGATTAAAGGAGATTTTATTACACCCAATCATGATTTGCTTGAGGGGGCTGATATGTATAATGTTGAGTGTCTAATTGAAAGTCGTGAATTACTTTTTCAAAGAGATGTAGAAATTTGTAATAAGCAACTTGATGGCTTTATTGATTATTTTGTAAATAAAGATACTGATTGTAGGAATGAGCTTTGCGGTATAACATGCAAGTATTGCGATAAATACGCTGCTAAAGCTATTAAAAGTGATTGGAAAGATGAAGCGATGGTTTCAAATAATATTCGTGAATTCTTGAAGAAAGTAGTGTGTGGGGCAATGTCAAAAGTTGATGATAGATGTGATTATATCTGGAATGATCAGCTTAATGATAAATTGAATAGCCTTTTACTGAAAAAGCCTGAGTTTATTCGAAGCTCAATTCGTAGAACAATTATTAAAGCAGCTGAGGATAATGCTCATAAATATGGTAGAAATGAAATACTTTTAGAAGACCTTTTGATAGCAAATTATCTTAATACGCCCAAAGAGTTTCGGATAAATCTTAAAGATGAAATGATAAGACTAAATATTGAAGTACCAGAGGAGGACTAATTTATGTTTGAAAAACTATATAAATTTAGAGATAAAATGCCGGTATATCACTATCCAATGCCGATATGTGAAGCAACAGATGACATTCAAAATGGTGTTCATTTGGAAGATTATGAAAGCATACCAGAAAATAATAATTTATATATACATATTCCATTTTGTAAAAGTCTTTGCAAATTTTGTCCATATACAAAATGGGTTGCAGGTGATGATAAAATCAAGAAGTATATAGATTATTTATTTAAAGAAATTGATATGTATTCAAATAAACCATATATCAAATCGATGCATTTCAATGCTATATACTTTGGAGGAGGAACCCCGTCTCTGTTATCTTCAAAGGATTTAATTAAAATCATATCTAGGATTAAAAGTAAATTCAGGTTAGAAGATAATGCTGAAATTACAATTGAAGGAAGTCCTTTATCATTTGATATTGATAAATTTCAAGCGTTGAAATTGGCTGGTGTAAATAGGATTAGTATGGGAGTACAAACGTTTAACGAACAATACTCAAAAATGCTAGGTGTCCCTCAAGAACCTGATCGTGCATGCAAGATAATTCGTGAAGCTTTGAGCTGTAATTTTGATGCAGTATCAATTGATTTGATTTATAATCTCCCGGGTCAAAAAATAAGTGAATGGGAAGAAGATATAAAAAAAGCAATTGAACTCGGGGTCAATCAAATTACTCTATTTCCATTAGCTCTTGCTCCTAATACTGTTTTGGGAAATCAGGTTTTTTCAGGAAAATTGCCAAGAATAAATGAGCAGGAGGTTGAATACGAATTCGTTGAATTAGCATCAAATATTTTGAAAAATCATGGATTTTATCAAATTACAAATGTAGATTGGATTTCGGAAGGATCAAATTATAAATATTGTGAAAATCATTTTTCAAAACTTGGTAATATATTAGGAATGGGAGTCGGAGCTTTTGGTGAATTGAATGGAAATTCTTACATAAATACAGCTCGAATTGACGAATATTATTCAAAACTAGACGAAAAATTATTTCCTGTAAAAAAATATTCTGAGACGGCCGATGAATTAATATATCAATACATGTCAATGAAATTGCGTTGCTTAAAAATTTCAGATGATGATTTTAGCAAAAAGTTTGGTGTGAGCATGTATAAACATTTTAAATCTCAGATTGAAAAACTTAGTGGAATGGGGCTTATTGAGAATGCAAATGGTGAGATTCGGGTAACTGATTTGGGATCATTCTATTTGTACGATATCTCTAAAGAATTTGTATCACCAAAATACAGTAAGATTGATCCCATTACAAGTGCTATTGAAAATATAAGTAAAGGTTAATAGTGTGAAAGAAAGTAAATCAAGCAAAAAACGTGGATTAGACACAAAAAGAAGGCTCACATAGTGAACCTATTTAATGGTATTCCCACCTAAGAAAAGAGGCGCACCTGCACATCAACAGTAAAACGGGTGGGTGCATCTGATATTGATGCCGGGATGCCTTAATAATTGAGTTAATTGTAGCACGAAAACTTGAAGGCGTAAAACACTTTCGTTACTATTTGTGCCGCCGCTTGGCGGCGGAATGGAGATTATTATGAAAATATGTCTTATATCAATTAATACGCAAAAGTTTCCTTCACCTGTTGTTCCAATTGGAGCATCAATAATTTATAATACGCTCAAAAAAGAAAATGAAGTTGACTTTTATGATTTATGTTTTTTATCAGAAGATTATGTGCTTCACAAAATTGAAAAAACAGATTATGAGGTTATTTGCATTTCGATACGAAATTTGGATAACGAAAATATGAATCATTCCGAATCATATCTTCCCGTTTACAAGAGTTTTGTAAATAAAATACGAAAGGTTTTTCATAAGAAAATTATTTTGGGAGGAGCAGGATTTAATGTAATGCCAAAGGCTGTTTTAGATTATCTTGAAGCTGATATTGGATTTTATGGTGAGGGAGAGGAAAAAATATGCGAAGTAGTTCGCAATTGCAATAATAATGAGTGGCTTAAGCAACAAACATATATTGTGACGCTATATGACGTTGATAAAAATTATATGTTTTATAAATGCAATATAAAAGAAAATCCAATTCAACCTGAAATTACATGCTATGATGAGAAGTATCACTGTAGCCAGAAAGGAATACAGCCCAGTATTTCAATTCAAACTCGTAGAGGATGTAGTTATTATTGCTCATACTGTAAAACCCCGATTATTGAGGGGGATAAGATAAGAATGAAAAATATTAGCGATGTTATCTCTGAATTGCATCACATTGAAAATTGCGGATTTGATGAAGTCTTTTTTGTTGATAATGTTTTTAATTTCCCACGTGATTATGCCGAGACATTATGTAAAGAAATGATTCGTGAAAAAATCAACCTGAAATGGATGGGATATTTCGTTCCTCAGAATTTCACTCCAGATTTTGCTGAACTCTTGGCAAGATCTGGCTGTAATAAGCTGCAATTTGGAACAGACCATTTATGTGATTATATGTTAAGAAAGTTATATAAAACGTACACCTTCAAAGATATTCAAGTTGCAAATAAAGTCTGTCAAGATGCTGGAATGATTTGTGTTCATTCAATTTTATTTGGTGCATTTGGAGAAACAAATGAAACTATTATAGAGTGCATGAAGAGATTAATTGATTTGCAGCCCAATATTGCATTTATAAATTCTGGTATTCGATTGTATGATCGGACACCTATTACTTCTCAGATAGAAGTTGATCGTGAAAGAAATAGGTTGTTTCCTGAATTTTACTTTTCAGAGAAAGTAAATATTGAACAGGCAAGATCTGACATTAATTTTTATATTGACTGCTTAAAAGATGTGAATAAAAAAATAAAAATTATAAATTCTTTTTAGGAGATAAAATGATGAATATTAGTGAAATATTTGAAATGGATGAAATATCTTGTTTAATCTCTGAAATAGAGAAAAAATTTGAGGGAGAATCGGTCCCTAATATTCGTAAGAATATAAAAAATTTATTTTCTCAAAATATTAGTTATGAGAAATGCTATCAAATCAGTAAAGCATTATCTAATAATAATATTTATGAAGTACGCTTCTTTGGTGCACTTCTTTTAGGACCAATTGCAGCTAAAAATTTGCATTATTTGGATTACTTGAAAAATGTGTATTGCTGTGATGAGAATTGGAGAGTGCAGGAAGCCAATGCAAAGGCATTCGATTTATTCTGCGAAAATTATGGCTACGAAAAAGCAATACCGATTATTAAAGAGTGGATGAATGATGACAATGAAAATGTGAGAAGAGCAGTTAGTGAAGGATTAAGAGTGTGGACATCTCGACCATATTTTTGTGATCATCCAGAAGTTGCTATTGAACTTCTATCACTGCTTCGAAATGATTCAAGCCTATATGTTAGAAAATCAGTGGCAAACTGTTTTAGCGATATATCAAAGAAGCACACTAAAATGGTATTCAAATGTTTTTTGCAATGGGATTTTAGTAATACGTTTCAGTGGTATATTATTAATAATGGTTGTAGGTATATAAAAAAAGAATTTCCAGAGCTATTTAAGAAAATTGAAAAACAAAAGAGTCGAAACTCTCGATAATTTGAATATAGAAGGGATTTGTTATGAAGAGAATTTTGGGTATATCCGGGTCTATGAAAAAAGATAAATTTAGCTCAACTGAATATTTATTGGAATGTGCGTTGAATGAGGCAGAAAGATGTGGCGCTTCAACAAAGCATATTAGACTGGTTGATTATAATATTTTACCTTGTACCGGTTGTGGGGAATGCATGAATGGAAATAAGTGTAAGTTGCTAAGTAATCCTACAGATCAACTTAAGGAATTATATGATGAGTGTTGTAAAGCAGATGCATTTATTTTTGCTTCTCCAGTATATGCGTTATCTTTACCTGCAATATGGAAATGTTGGTTTGATAGATGTGAACCTTGCAGTGAATCGGATTTGGATTATGATTATTACTGTTATGATGTTGTTAAACAAGTCAAGGGAAAAGCTTTCCGAGGAAAAGTTGCTGCACAGATAATTGTTTCGGCGGGATCGGGAGCTGAATGGGCTATTTCTGCGCTTGCACCAGCATTTACGGCAGTTCAGCTTTCTATAATAGCGAGTGCTGGTATATCTTTAATTGAATTTGATGCTCAACCAGGAATTAAAAAACATAATTGGAGCAAGGATATTAGTAAAGCCCATTTTGCTATTAACATAGCTAAATCCATTGGGCAGCGTGTTGCACAGACAATAGGCTATTCTACATATAAGATTGATGCAACGAATAGAGCTAAAGTTATAGATGAAACACTAATATTAGATCAGATTTTAGAAAATGGATGTAGGGAAAAAATATGCATTGGAAGTATTAAGTCTAATCGTATACTCTTTATTGCATCGACGAAAAAAACGGCCAAAGACGCATATAATATATATTGTGGATTGCGTAAGACTTTTTCAAATAAAATTATTCAAGCAGTGTTTAATTTATCTTTAATAGATCAGCTTCCTCACTTTATTAGTAAAGATGATATAGTTTCAAATTTATTGAGTAGTTTCTCTCAAAATGAGTATGAAAACATTTTATTTGATTGGAATATGCAATTCTACAGATCGTTTTTTGATGAAAATTTAGATAAGCCAAGACTAATAATTTATGATTCTGTGAATAAAAAAGTGATTTTTAATAATGTTATTGAACAAAATAATAATGAATATAATGAAGTGCTAAAGCTTCTGGAAGGAGAGGAAGATTAGATGAATTTACAGACAATTAGCGTCGATAATGTTAAATTTAGTGTTGCAAGAATTGGTGAAGGCTTTCCTACTATAATGGTTCATGGAAATCGGGATAGGAAAGAAGTACTTTATGAATTGGCAAATTCTTTACAATGTGACTTAGGTGGTGAGTATGTTCTTGTTGATTTGAGAGGGCATGGGGATAGTGAAAAAGTTAAACATGGATATACAATAGACAAATTTGTTGAAGACCTTTATGGGATTTGTAGTGCTTTAGGATTTTCTAAGATTAATTACATTGGACATTCATTAGGTAGTACAATTGGAATTAGATTAGCGTCAAAATATCCAACACTTATTAATCGCTTAGTACTTATGTCAGCTGCAGCAAGTTTTAAAATCGGATTTGAGCGTCCAGCATTTTCTCGTAATGAATTTCGACATCAGCTAGAAGAAACTAACCAAAGAGCATATAAGTTCTTTTTTTCAGATGACTATCCAGAGATATCTAAAAAAATATTAAATAATTGGTTAAATGTTGATTTTAATGTTCACATGGAAATGATTAAACTTAAACATCCTAATTTAACGGAAGATGCCAGAATGATTCAGTGCAAAACTTTAATATTAACTGGTAATAAAGACAAAGCAACTACTGTAGAAGATGGGAAAAAACTTTCTGAATTAATTGAGAAAGGAAAATTTGCTGTAATCCCTGGTTCTCATTATATGTTTTTAGAAAATCCCAATGCAGTTGAAAAAATTATAAAGGAGTTCTTAACTAATGAATTTAAAAACAGCGATAATTGATACTCATACACATTTTGGCATTGATCGTAATAAAATATTTGAAAAAAATACTGGAGTTAAGAAAAAGCGTGGACAATTGTTACTATGGGATATGCAAATTTTAAAATCTAAAGTTGGATTTGAGAAATCGTTGATTGATGAAAATAATAGTTTGGATGAATTTGTTCGGATTATGGATCGAAATAATATTGTTCAGGCTTGGATTCATCAGTTATCCTTTGAGCACGATCTAGGATATGAAATACTATCAAACGAGGATATTGCGGATGCAATAGAAAAATACCCGGGGCGATTTAGAGGATTTGCTGGAGTTAATCCATATTCAAATGATGCTCTTTCAGAATTGAAATATGCAATTAACGATTTGAAATTAGAAGGGTTTAAAGTGAACCCAAACGATTATGGTGGTTACAAATTAAATGATAAAAAGTTGATGTATCCACTGTATGAGGAATGCTGTGCTAATAATATACCAGTAAGTATACATACAGGCATTACACCGGGAAGAATTTATAGAATGAAGAATAACTATCCCCTGCTTGTGGATGATATTGCTGTTGATTTTCCTGAATTAACAATTATTGTTGAACATATTGGATTTCCATGGGATGATTTATGCCTTTCAATGGTACAAAGACACCCAAATATGTATGTTACAATTACTGCTGTTTCCAATATTCTTATTCATAATTCACCTAATCAGTTTCTTATTTTGGTAAATAAAATGTTGAGCATGTTGGGAAGTAAGAAAATTTTGTGGGGATCTGATTGGACCGCTACACCAAATATAGAAGAAGTTATTAGTTATATTCTAAAACTTAAGGTCCCCTTCCCAGTGCGTAAAATGATGGGAATTAAGCAGATCGGAACTAGTGAGAAAAAAGATATATTATTTAATAATGCAAATAGAATATTTTCTTAAAGAAAGCAGCTTAGTTGGATTGTATTGAACTCAGATATTAAATTTAGGGAAAGGAGATGCGATGTTTAGGCGTTTTAAGCATCGTTAAAGAATTATATGAATAGTCAGGATAATTTTTGTATTGAAGTTTCATTAGACGATTGTATACCGAAAACTGATAAAGGTGGAGAGGTTAGAGTTGGAATTTCTCCATTGAAGAATAAAGCAAAATCTATGATAATGGGGACTGTTGAAATTAAACCTGGAGATAAATTTGAAAAACATATTCATGATAAAAGCGATGAGGCTATTTATGTAATTGATGGAAAAGGAATATTATTTATTCAAAATTGCTCTTATAAATTGGTTAAAAATCATATGTATTTTGTTAACAAAGGAAAGGAACATTCAATTATAAATGATGGAAATACGACTCTTAAAATTGTTTTTGCTTCAGCACCATTAGATAATATTTGTTCAGAGATACAGTGGAAGTATCCCCCAACACCAGCTGAGGGCATGACATTATTGCAAAATAGAGCCCCTGAAGTATACGAGGAATTTCGAAAACTAACTCAAATACTTAATGAGAATTCACCAATTGATCGAAAAACAAAAGAATTAATTTTGCTCGGAATTTTTACAGCAATTGGTGGAAAGAGAGGAATTAAGACGCATACTCAAATTGCTAGTGAATATGGAGCAACAGAAGAAGAAATTATTGCGGCCATACTATATGCTTTACCTATCTCGGGAATTACAACCATTACTGAAGCTTTAGAAAACGTAAAATTAGCAATAGAGAAAGAACAATGAGCATCATTTTATAAAATATGAATTACACTATTATTTCATTATTACTACATGCAAGTTTTTGAGGAGGAAAGGTGTTTAGGAATAAACATTAAATTAGTTATGAGGATTGTAGATTTATCATTTCCGATAGAGAAAAGCGAAAGCGAACCTATGAACATTACTATTGATCGAACTGATTATAGAGAAGGTGCGCTTCAAATTTGCCAAGAGGCAAAGGAGTTTTTAGGAATTTCACACCCAGTTTTTAATGAGAATTCATTTCCTGAAGGAATGTTTATTTCAAATGAGATGATTACTTTAAGTACACATACGGGGACTCATGTCGATGCGCCATCACATTTCGGACCATTATGTAATGGGAAAAAATCAATTACGATTGATGAGTGTCCACTTGAATGGTTCTATTCTGATGCTGTTGTTTTAAATTTCTCAGATAAACATAGCAATGATCTAATATCTAAAGATGATGTGATTTATGAACTCAATAATATTCAATACCAACTAAAACCTAAAGACATTGTTCTGATTAATACGGGAACATACCATAAATGGGGAAAAAACGAATATTTTTCCAATGCGCCTGCTATGTCAATTGAAGCAACGATTTATTTGATTAAAAGCGGAGTTAAAGTGATTGGAATTGATACATATGGCTATGATTTACCATTTACCAGTATGATTCAAAGTTATATAAAAACACAGGATCAAAAGGCTTTGTGGCCAAATCATATGCTTGGTAGAAAATTTGAGTATGTTCATATTGAACGGTTATGTAATCTTGATAGTATTGATGAGCCTTTTGGCTTTAAGTTTGTTGGATTCCCTATTAAAATTAAGGGAGCAGATGCCTCTTGGATTAGAGCTGTCGCAATATATAACTAGGAGCTAGGAGATAATTCGAGACTGTTTCAAGTTGAACCGGTTGACAAACTAAAGAGAAATGGCTTTCTGTATACTTCCATATTGCTTCAGTTTTGCCCAGCGGTCAAGAGCATAACGGGCGACTTTTTTGGGAGCCGCTTTATTTGTCTTGTGGGTGCGGAGAGCGTCATCCCCGAAATCCCTGATCAGGGTGGGACTGACAGCGCTGATAGAGATGCCGGCGTCAGAGAGCCAGTTGGCAATCGGTTCGTATCTGTCAGTATGCTCCATACAGACTTTGGTTTCGCCATCAAGGCTTTTGATCTGCTCAATAAGAGCGTTGATAGCGGACTGAGTGTGTGGGATATCACAGGGCGGCATAAGAACTACATCGCCGGGGCTGAGGAGGGTGACAGTACTTTTTCCTTTAGAAACATCGATACCAACAGCGTTCATGATAAAGCCCCCTTTGAAATGAATTTGCAATGGCCAATACCAGGTTTACTCATTGCCTATTCAATCTATTGGGGATATCACACGAACGAGAAAGTTCAACCTGTGTAAAACGAATGCTGCGAATGAGGGCTGGTTGACTGACTATTTCACTACGTTAAGTTCTAGAAGAGAGAGGACAGACCTATTGCCATACTCATTCTAACAGCTTAAGCAACAAGAGATGGATAATTCCTTACTGGCTGTAAGGGGTATTAACCATAAATATATTGTAGTAGCAAGAAAGTAGAGACCAGTGATTATATAAGGGTCATGCGGCTTAGGAAGATATGGGCAGAAGGAACGTTCGCAGTTTTAAAACGAGAACACAAATTGAATAAGATCCAAAAAAGAGGCCTTCAGAACGCGACAGAAGAATGCCTCTTATCAGCAACGGCATTTAATCTAAAAAGACTGGTAAAAGCGGTTTAAATAACCAAACTTACCAGCCTTTTTATGGCATTTCAAAAAATATGTAGAAATAAGCACGAAAAAATGGTGTGGTATAAAAAAGTTGACAGCTTATTCTCAAGGATTTCATAATAAAGCCAAGAGAATAAGGGTAAGCGCATAGTTTTAGGGCGTACCCTATAAATGAAATCTGACACCCCGCGCTAGGATGCCAGACATGCGAGTATT
>OIYF01000610.1_pt1 | contig 12800 bp, 10 predicted proteins | sample 1587971 | NCBI WGS metagenome assembly OIYF01 (sample SAMN03283248) | human gut metagenome | biome: human-associated habitat; material: feces | host: Homo sapiens | place: Peru | collected 2012 | reverse complement strand
AACCATCGCTCTTCAAGCGACTTGATTATCTTACCACATTCGTAGAGGTTTGTCAAATGATTTTTTTGAAATCTTTTCCATCGCTCTTTCGAACGGGGCCGCTTCATCAGCGACGGGTATCATCTTACCACACTGCCTTCCTTGTGTCAACTGCTTTTTCCCATGTTTTTTGAAATGGCCTTGAGCGGGTGCGGCGTGTCATTATGGTTGGTATGGCGCAAAGGCTTCCCAGGTTTTCTGATAGAAGGTTTCCCGTTTTTCGCTTTCCTTACACTGTCTGCCTTACCACATACGAAAAAGATTTCTCGCTCCGCTCGAAATGACGGTGCGGTGGCGCGGCTTCATGAGGCTGTGCGTCATTATGGCTGGCTTTGCCCGTATGTTTCCTGATGACGGGTTTCCCGTTTTTCGTTCTTCGCTTATACACCGTTTTGCCGCGAACGAAAAAGATTTCTCGCTCCGCTCGAAATGACGGTGCGGGGCACGGCTATCCCGGCCTGCACGTATTGTCCATAAAAAAGGCGGCGAAACCGCCGCCTTTTCCCTCTATCTAAAAGATCTTATCCTTATGCCCGACTTTCTTTTTATTGCCTTTCTTCTCGTCGCGTTCTTCAAGTTTGCTCATGATGTCGTAGAGGTCGACGCCAGAGTTTTCCCACATCACAAACAGATGATAGAGGAGGTCACAGGACTCGTCGATGATCTCTTCTTTGTCTTGATGCTGGTCGGCGATGATGACTTCAGCGGCTTCTTCGCCGATCTTCTTGTCGATCTTGTTTTTGCCTTCGCTCTGCAGGTAATTGGTGTAAGACTTATCCTGCGGATGGGCGCGGCGATCTTTGATCTCTTCAAAAAGGGTATGAAGGATCGCAAGGCTTCCTGTTTCTTCCCTGTTTTCCCACTCTGTAAGGCTTCTAAAGAAGCAGGTGGGGTTGTTTGTATGGCAGGCAGGGCCATCGGGAATGACCTGCACGATGAGGGTGTCCGCATCGCAGTCCACGAAGATCTTCTTTACATGCTGGAAGTGGGCCGATTCTTCTCCTTTGTGCCAGAGCTTCTGACGGCTTCTGGAGAAGAACCAGGTCTCTCCTGTCTCGATGGTTTTCTGCAAGGATTCCTGATTCATATAAGCCATCATGAGGATCTCGCCGCTTCTGGCATCCTGCACAATGGCAGGCACAAGGCCTTTTTCATTGAAAGAAATGTTTTTTATGTCTACTGTTTCCATAATGTTGCCTTTCGCATTTTGTAGCATTGGGATGGAAAATCGGGTGCAGGGTTGTGGAACGGCTTCGCCACAAATTTTATATGGCGGCGAAGCTGCTCCTCCCCCTTGAACCATTTATACTCTTATTTCTACTCCGTTCTGTGCGAGGTAGTGTTTGAGGTCGGGAATCGCGATTTCTCCGAAGTGGAAGACGGAAGCAGCCAGTGCTGCATCAGCGCCTGCTTCGAAGGCTTTGAGGAAGTCTTCTTTCTTCCCCGCGCCGCCGGAGGCGATGACGGGGATGGAGAGTTCTTCTGCGAGGAAGCGCATGAGCTCCAAGTCATAGCCATCTTTTTCACCGTCTGCATCGATGGAATTCATGCAGATCTCTCCTGCGCCGAGCTCCATACCTTTCCTAGCCCAGTCTACGACGGACAGCCCTGTATTCTTGCGTCCGCCTTCGACGAAGACGTCCCAACCACCTTTGCCGTTCCGCTTGCCGTCAATGGAGAGGACGACACACTGATTGCCGAAGCGTTCAGCACTTTCGCGGATGATTTCAGGATGCATCACAGCGGCAGAATTGACGGAGACTTTGTCGGCTCCTGCCAGCAGCATGGTACGGAAATCGTCTGCTTTGCGTATCCCGCCTCCTACCGTGAAGGGGATGGTGAGCTCTTCTGCGATGGCACGGACGGTATCGACGAAGGTCTCGCGTCCTTCGTGAGTGGCAGTGATGTCATAGAAAACAAGCTCGTCCGCGCCGGATTCGGAGTAGTATTTCCCCAGTGTCACCGGATCGTCAACGTCCTGAAGATTGTGAAATTTTTTGCCTTTGACAACGCGCCCGTGGTTCACGTCCAGGCAGGGAATGATTCGTTTGGCTAGCATAATGTTGCGTCCTTTGCGGGGGTACTCAAATGTGGTGGATAAAGAAGGCTTGGGGTCAGCCCGAGGGGCGTGCTGTCCCTTGATTGCATGCGAAAGAGGTTCAGCAGGTTCTATAGGTTCAAGAGGGTGGGCGGGGATGGTGCGGCGCATAATACTATGGAAGCGCCGCGAAGTAAAATAGAGCGATGCCCCAAAGTTGTATTCAAGTCACCAGTCACTAGTCACTCGAGGCACCTAATCCCTAGCCACTCATCCCTAATCCCTGCTTTTAAACTTGTGGTGCAGCGCAGCCGCCGCATCAACCTTGCTCCCGTCAGCCTGAACCCTTTACTTTTCCTGGATCTCCACGATCTCTTCCATGGTGACTTTTTCTTCATAGAGGGCTTTGCCGGTGATCGCACCGTAGAGTCCCATGTCAGAGAGCTTCCGCAGGTCGTCTGCACAGGATACGCCGCCGGAAGCGATGAGGTGGATCCCGGGAAGTGCCTGCAGCTTTCCCATCATCTCGAAATTCGGTCCGGTCAGCATACCGTCACGGCTGATGTCGGTGTAAACGATGGTATTGACGCCATTTTCAAGAAGCGTCTTGACGAAGGGCAGGACCTTCTGGCGACTGCCGTCGACCCAGCCGTTGGTGGCGACGGTGTCACCGTGGGCATCTACGGAGACGGCGATATGGTCAGCACCGTATTTCTTAGCGGCCTGGATCGCGAAGTACGGAGAGGCGACGGCTTTCGAGCCGATGATGACGCGCCAAACGCCGTTCTCGATATGCTGCTTGATGGCCTGCTCTGTGCGGATGCCGCCGCCGACTTCGACGGGAATCTTCACCGCCTGACAGATGCGATGGATCACCTCGGTATTCACGCCATTTCCTTTGAAAGCGCCATCAAGGTCGACGACGTGGAGGTATTTGGCCCCGAGGGATTCCCACTTGAGCGCCATTTTTACCGGATCATCGCCATAGACAGTGAGGTCGCCGATCTTGCCTTGCTTTAGTCGGACGCAGTGTCCGTCTTCTATATCAATTGCTGGAAATATTTTCATTTTTCTAACCATTCTGCTAAATTCTTCCAGATCCTAAGTCCGATGGGGCCGGATTTTTCTGGATGAAACTGGAATCCCAATACATTGTCTTTCCCGACTACGGCAGGCACGGTGACGCCGTAGTCTGCGGAAGCGATGATGTCTTCGCTGTCCCCGGGTGTCTTATAGTAGGAATGCACAAAGTAGACGTAGCTCTTCTCGGGGAGACCGGCAAGCACTTCATGCGGCCGGTGCATCACGAGCTCATTCCATCCCATGTGCGGGACTTTGAGATCGCCTGGCGGAAAATGAGCAATGCGCCCCGGAAGAAGTCCCAGAGCAGGCACTTTGCCCCCTTCTTCGGAGACTTCATAGAGTGCCTGCATGCCGAGACAGATACCGGCGAGTTTTTTGCCCTTTCTGACTTCTTCGCGAATGATCTCTGTCAGTCCATAGCCAGAGAGGTGATCCATGGCATCCTTCATCGCGCCGACACCGGGGAGAATCAGGGCTTTCGCCTCGCGGATCTCTTCCGGATCGCGGGTGACGACGACATCCAGACCGGCCCGGGTGGCTGCGCGCACGACATTTGCCAGATTTCCTGCATCGTAATCAATGATGGCTATTTTCATCAGAGCACTCCTTTGGTGGATAATACCGTGTCGCCTTCGATGGTGACGGCCTCCTTCAGCGCGTGGCCGATGCCTTTGAAAAGAGACTCGACAATGTGATGCCCGTTCACGCCATAGAGGGTCGCCATATGAAGATTCATCTTCGCGTTGTTTGCAAAGGCGAGGAAGAATTCTCTCGTCATTTCCGTCTCGAAGCTACCGATCCTCTCGACAGGGATATCGACATCAAAGACGAGGTACGACCGACCGGATAGATCGAGCACGATGCGGGAGAGCGCTTCGTCCATCGGGCAGAAGAAGCAGCCATAGCGATGGATCCCCTTCTTATCCCCCAGCGCTTTTTCGAATACCTCTCCCAGCGTGATCCCGATGTCTTCGATGGTATGGTGGTTGTCTACATCGAGGTCGCCCTTACAGGTGAGGGAAATGTCCATGCCGCTGTGACGGGCCAGAAGGTGCAGCATATGGTCAAAGAATCCGATGCCGCTAGTCCCTTCAAAACGTCCTGTCCCATCAACAGTCAGACTGATGGAAATATCCGTCTCGCCCGTCGTGCGGCGAAGTGTGGCTTTTCTCATGCGAGTGCCTCCCGGAATACAGAAATCAGCACATCATCGACGTCTTTCGTCGTGACGGAAATGCGGAAACCATTCGGGATGTCTTGGCTGTTTCTATAAATTTTGACAAGGATATCTTTCCTGCGAAGCGCTTCGAAGATCTCCTCCTGCTTTTTATCCACCTGAACGAGGAGGAAATTGGTGCAGGACGGGTAGACCGTGACGCCCGGGATCTCCTTCATGGCCGCGTAGAGACGATCTCTTTCCACGCAGATGGCATCGCGTACTTTGAAAATATCCTTTCTGTGACGGATAACGATCGGCGCAAAGAGCTGGGTGAAAGCGTTCAGATTGTACGGTGCCTTGATTTTCGTGATGGCTTCGATCAGCGCTTCATCGGCAGCAAGGTAGCCGCAGCGCATGCCCGCTAGGGCAAAGGCTTTCGAGAGCGTGCGGAGGACAATGAGATTCGGGTATGTATCGATGAGATCTATGACGCTTTCCTTCTGGGCAAACTCCATGTAAGCCTCATCGACGAAGACGATATTGTCAGCAGCCTTCAGCACTTCCTCGATGAATGCGCGCGGGAGCAGATCGCCGGTCGGATTGTTCGGATTGCAAATGACGGTCACCTTCGGCTGGTATGTCTTGACCGCTTCCAAAAGTCCTTTCTGATCACGCCGATATCCGGGAAGATCCTTGACCTTGATGGCAGATGCACCCAGCGTTTCCGCGCCAAGCTCATACATATCGAAGGTCGGGCTGTGGATCAGGATCTGATCGCCCGGATCAAGGAAGGTCCCCAGAAGATAGGTGATCATTTCATCCCCGCCATTGCCTACGATGAAGTTCTCCGGCTTCGCGCCGATGTAGTCCGCCAGCGCTTCCCGAATGTCATCGGACATTGGCTTCGGGTAAATCTGCGGGCGGAAGGTATCGAGAGCCTGGATAAGCTCCTCTTTCACGCCGGGGATGGTCAGGACATTCAGGTAGTTTTCATTCGCATTGATGACATGCTTTTCTGCGATCGGCGCTACGAAGTACGGATCAAAGTCAGCGATCGTTTTTCTCAGCCATTCAGTCTTCATCACGCACCTCCATCGCATGAGCGTGAGCCGTCAGGCCTTCTGCTTTGGCGAAAATCTGGACCTTCTTGGAAATCTTCTGGAAGGCTTCTTTATTATACATTTCTACACTGCTGTGCTTGACGAAATCATAAACACCGAGCGGCGAGGAGAAAGCAGCGGTACCGGAAGTCGGGAGCGTGTGGTTCGGGCCTGCCATATAGTCGCCGAGCGGTTCGGAGGTGTATTTCCCGAGGAAAATAGCGCCTGCATTATAAATGAGCGGCAGATACTGCTTCGGATCCGGCAGCTCGACTTCCAGATGCTCCGGCGCGATCTTATTCACGATGTCGAAGCATTGCGCCGCATCCTTGCAGAGGAAAGCCTTCGCATAGTCATCGACGGAGCTCTTCATGATCTCATAGCGGGAGAGCTCTTTCATCTGGCGCTCCATCTCCGCTTCGACCTTCTTGCCAAAGTCTGCATCCGGCGTGATGAGGAAGACAGCCGCACGCGGGTCATGCTCCGCCTGCGATAAGAGGTCGGCTGCGATCCATGTCGGATCCGCGCTGGCATCTGCCACGCAGCACACCTCGGATGGGCCTGCGATCATGTCGATGCCGACCGTACCGAAGACGAGACGTTTCGCCATAGCGACGAAGGCATTGCCCGGTCCTACGATCTTGAAGACCGGCTCGACAGACTCCGTGCCGTATGCCAGCATCGCGATGCCCTGCGCACCGCCGACCTTATAGATCTCCTTTACGCCAGCCACGTAAGCAGCAGCCAGAATATTCGGATTCACCTTGCCATCCTTCCCTGGCGGTGTCGTCATGGCGACCGAAGGGCAGCCCGCCACAAGTGCCGGTACCGTATCCATGAGTACAGTCGAGGGATAAGCCGCGCGGCCGCCTGGTACATAGACGCCGACACGCTGGATGGGAAGGAACTGTTCCCCGAGCTCCACACCCTCTCTGAAATTCTTTGTCCAGGACTTTCTCACCTGTTCCTTGTGGAATGTCTCAATATTCGCTTTCGCTTCTTTCAGAACTTCCAGAAATTCCGGCGTCACCTGCACGAGTGCTTCCTGCATCTCTTCTTCCGTCACGCGGAAATCGGAGAGCTCTACCCCGTCGAATTTCTTCGTCAGCTCACGGATAGCTGCATCTCCCCCATCTCTGACCTTTTCCAGAATGGCAGAGACAGATTTCTCCAGCTCTTCCGACAAATTCACATTGCGATTCGTCAATGTACGTACTTCTCTCAAAGTAAAACCTTTTTCAGGTACTGTGATCCATTCCATGATGTTATTATCCTTCTTTCAGTATATAAGTTGGCGGGTTCAAGGTTCAGGGTTATCCCCCGAGCGGGTGCCCTTTGATTGCGTGCGAAAGAGGGGGGCGGGTTCTGTAGTTTCTACGGATTCAAAGGGGTTGGTGCGGCGCAAATCATAATGAAGCGCCGCGGAGTTTTGATAGCGCTTCGCGCTGTCGTCATTTTATTGCAGAACGCTCATTGCCTGATGTGAGGCAGCACCAAGACATCGTTTCCCCTCAGCGCATACACGCTGATTTCCGCAGTGCAGTAGAGATCCCTCGGCTACGCTCGGGATGACGATGCCGGAGAATCCCAGTCACCAGTCGCTAGTCACTCCTAATCCCCAATTCCTAATCCCTAGCTACCTAGTCACCAGCCACCAGTCACTTATTTATTTAACCAACGCCATAAACTCTGCCATTTCCTTCTGCTTCATCTTATACGATACCTTATTACAGATGAGGCGGGCAGAGAAATCCATGAAGTAATCATACGCTTCGAGGCCATTCTCGCGAAGCGTCGTCCCCGTTTCCACGATATCGACGATGACATCCGAGAGACCTACAAGCGGTGCCAGCTCGACCGAGCCATTCAGCTTGATGATATCAATGGGCTGGAAGCGATCTGCGAAATATTTTCGCGCGATGGACGGATACTTCGAAGCCACCGTCAGGATCCGCTTCTGCATGACCTTCTGATTTCCCTTGATACCAGACACCGCCATGCGGCAGCGGCCGATCCCAAGATCCAACACCTCATAGACATCCTCTTCCCCGTCCTCCATGAGGACATCCTTCCCGACGATGCCGGCATCTGCTGCCCCGCGGCGCACATACACCGCCACATCCGGGCTCTTCACCAGCGTCACGCGGATGCGTTCCTCATCATCGGTGAAAATGAGCTTGCGGCTCTCATCCGAATAATCAGAAAAATGGAAGCCCCCCTCCGCCAGCCGTTTCATGACCGTCTTCGCGATGCGCCCTTTCGCCAGTGCAATATGCAGCATACTACAGACCTCCCAATTTCTCTTCCAGCTCTTCCTTCGTGAGCGCCGCTCCCGCTAAAAGGAAACGCCCCTCTTTATAAGAAACGATCAATTTATAATCACCTCTGGCGATCGCATTCGTACTCGCAACCCCCATCACCGAGTAGCCCTTCTTGCGCCATGCCATGAGCGTAACGATGAGATCCCGATCCGCCTTCTCATAGACCACCGCCAGATCGCACGAGGGTGCCATCTCTTCCAAAAGATTCGAGTCCGCCATCACTTCATAAAGCAGATTCATATTCATCCCGAAGCCGCACGCCGGACGCGGCACCTGGAACTGCGCCGCCAGCGAATCATACCGCCCGCCGGAAATCAGCGAGTACAGCGCGCCATCCGCATAAATGCGGAAAACCAAGTCCGTATAGTATCCCATGTGCGACGTGAAGCCGAAGTCCAGCTGCACGCGATCCGCATAGCCTGCGACCGCCAGATACTCATACACCTTCTCAAGGCGAGCGAGGGCAGCCGCCATCTTATGATTCAAGCAAAGACCTTCCGCACGCTTCAGCGTCTCTTCATAGCTGCCAAAGAGCCGCGGCAGCTCCAAGAGCACATCCCTCTGGATCTTCGTGATCGACAGTCGGTCAGCCAGCTTTTCGAAGGAAACGAGATTTCTCTTCTCCAGGAACTCCCTCACCTGCGACAGCTCCTCCTTCGAGAGACGCAGCTCTTCGAAAAGCGCATCCATGTACGCCACGCTTCCGAGATCGATACGCATATCATGGATGCCCACCGACTCCAGAAATTCCGCCGCCATCACCATGACCTCGCCATCGCACTCCGGCGTCTCATCCCCCAGGACCTCGACCCCGCTCTGCAGGAAATACTTCCCGTGCGTCGACTTGCCATAGTATTCACGGAAGACCATCGACACATAGCCGAATTTCAAAAGCTGCCGCGCATCCGGATACTCGCGCGACGCCGTCTTCACGAGCGGCACCGTCACATCCGGCCGCATGACCAGCACCTCTCCCTCACTGCTGATGGTCTTGATCATCTCGCGCTGCAGCTGCGGGAAATAGGTGCCGTATGTATCGTAATCCTCAAAAGTCGGCGTCTGGATGATCTTGCATCCGTGCCGCCGCATGACGGAAACCACCGCACTTTCGATGCGGTCATAATTCTTCATTTCCTCTTCATGCACCATTTTTAAATCGTCTATTGCATGAGCCATACGAGCCCTCCTCTTTCTTTGTTATAGTTATACTTTATCACGATAAAGAGAAAAAGTAAAGAGGCTTGGCGTATTTTTTACCACGCTCGTACATCATTTTCATTTCTAACGTGCGCCCCACGGCTCTTAACAAATAAAAATGCGCAGACCATAGGTCCGCGCATCCCAAACAACACGTATTTTCTTACATCATAAGAGATCCTTTTCTAAGGGGTATCGCCGTATAGATCTTCTGTCCGCCGTAAAGCGCATTTCGTTTACATACAATAAAGCACGCTTAAAATGAACCGACGTCTGTGGCGTTACAGATTCAAAGCTGCTGTTAGACCTAGCCGTATCCATACTGACCGCACGGCTGGCTTTATTTTTTATCCGGACGAGTATATTGACAGCTTTCCCTTCGCACTGCCAATGAGAGAACCCTTTTGCATTAAGCCTCATTCCGCATACTGATCTTTCCGTTTCTCCATCCCGATGGTAAAGCCGAGTCCGCCACCCGAGAGCAGGCCGCTCTGCTTCACCCTGCTTTTTGTAGTCATGCCGTTCATACTCTTCCGAAGATATGCGCTCAAAATCCAGGGGCTGGTCTGAATCTCTGGATCTATTATAAGGGGCTACTACACTTCTCCATAAATCATCTTCTTAATATAATCTTCTACAGGATAAGGATAATCGAAAGTGAGATGGAAATTTTCTTTGTAAGAGGAACAATTAATTACTTTCATTAAAAATACATCAATATCTTCAGTTATAGCTTCAATTTGCAAATTTTTCTTTATGCGATTCCATGCTCCTGTAATCATTCCCCAGTCATAAGATCTGTAAATTTCTATTTCATTCCAATCCACTTTTTCAAAATCTGATTTTTTTCGCTCCTCCAAATTTATACCCGAAAAAAGAATCTTGTCTAATAGCGCTAATTTTGCAAAAATATTTTGTATCTCCTCTCTGCTACAGATATGTACCTGTGCATGTAAATGCGGAAACTTATCTTTAGTCTTTGGTGATACTCCTTTTAAATGACGATAATTGAAAATATCCTCTTTTTTATTCCATTTCCAAATAACAATAACCATGTTTTTGGCGTAGAAATTTCTCTCATCCGAAAATATTTGCCAAGAAACTTTTTCCCTATTAGGTATATTTAACGTACATCTATAAATAGGTTCACAAACAACCCCTTGTTGTTTAAAAATAATCTTTATTATCTGCCCCGATAGATAATTAAAGATCATCTCATATCTAATCATTATGAAAGAGATTGTTTTTCTTGCATCCATTTTTATGTCTATAATATTCCCGGATATATTTTCTTTTAGAAATCTGGATAACATTGGATAGTCCCCTTTCTAATACTTTACATTTCCTACCCATTCTGGTTCTCCGCCGCCTCGTTTAGGTACAGAATATACATCTCCAGTTTTGGGATTCCAATATAAGTCTGATTTTGATTTACCGGTCTCCTTTTTTAGTTCTCTAGTCCACTCTTCTCCACCTTTGTTATCAATAATTTTCTTCGGTAATCGTTTAAGTTGCCGACCACTTTTAGCCCAAACAATAAGATCCTGAATATACTCTCCAATATATTCTCCAGTATCAGAGATCCATTGTCCACTTGCGTTTATACTAGCTCCTGTTTCGTCTATTATTCTCTTAACTAATTCCAATGAATTGCCAGTAGAATAAACGATGAGTGCAGGAAGAGCATAGATAGGTGCTACTGCAACATCATTATTTTTAGTGCCATTTGATGAAGTTGATTTACCCAGTTGTGAATTTTTAGACACTAATTCGCCAGTAATACCACCTACGGCGGCACTCATCCATTGCATTAGCGCTGGATCTCCGTGACTCGCTTTTTCTATCTGCTTGATGAGCATTTCATTGATGCCAGCAGCCGTTGCTCCGCCAAGGAAATCCTTATTGCTGAGCTGTCCCATAATGCCACCTATAAGGGCATGCCATGCACTTCTCTGGTTCGGTGTCAGTTTGGCATCATGCAATTGATTGAAGGCCATTTCTCCGAAGAGACCTGCCAGTTCTTGTCTCTCATTGGATTTTGCTTTATCAAAGATTTCACCCAGCTGATTCAAGCCATTCTTACTATCTCGGTTTAAGCGGGAAACATCCTGCTTCTGATGTGCTTTGTCGGTGATCGCAATAGTTCCTTCTGCTATAGCTGATTTAGTGGTAGAAGATTCCTGATCTTTACTGCCCGTTGGAATGGCTGGTATAATGCCTTTCTCGTTGTACTTAGCATCTTTGCTTGTATTGATAGTCAAACCAGTTCCACTTTCTTTGTAGTTTGCTTTATTTTCCACATCTTCCCAGCTTAAAGTTCCCGTTGTCAGCTGATTTTTCTCTTTCTCGGCTGTACTAGAAATCACGGCTCCCTTGAGGCTGGTTTCTTTACCAACCGTTAGATCAAAGCCATCTCTCCCAGCCTGAATACCCGCCTGCTCGGTGACACTGGCATAGTGAGAGTCCGTTTTGGATTTACCTGCAGAGCCAAAGCCAGAGAGCTGATGGCTGGCTACATTATATCCGAGAGAAGCGCCGATTTGTTTCCCCTCTTCGTGATATTCTTTGCTGTCCTGCTCGCTCTCGATATGAAGATTTCCAGCAACATTCGCGGTGACCTGTTCTGCTTTCACATGGCTTCCGATGATGTCTGTATCTTTTCCGCTCTCGATGCTGACAGTGCGCCCGGCAGACACGGTGCTTTCTTTATGCGCCGTGTCTTTTGCTATGCTATTCTGTCCGCCTTTTCCATAGGACGCACTGAGTCCCTGCAAACCGCCAGCACCGATGGTAGCACCCAGGCTGCCGCTGCTTGAGGTATTGTGCGTGATTGTCGTGTCGCTTTCTTTGGCTGACAGAAGATGAATGTCTTTCCCAGCTTTCAGAAGAATATCCTCCGCCGAAAGATCGCTGCCTTTGACGGAGATATCTTTTTCGCTCTTTAAAGCAAGTGTATTCCCAGCTTTGAGCTGGCTGGGGGAGGCCTGTGTCGTTACAGAGTCAGAAAGGCTGGCAGATTTGACGGTGCCGAGAGAAATGTCCACACTGACCGCACGGCTGGCCTTATTTTCAGATTTCGCCGGCTCTATCTTATTTTTATCTTGTTCGATCAGATAGTTCAAATTCTTCTTTCCAAAGTCTGTAGCAATACCGCTCTTGCTCACATCATCCAAGAGTGTTTGTGTATCCTTCAGATCTTTGGATGCGGCATCAATGGTCTTTTTGTTATCCAGGTACTTAGATACCGCGCCATACATATTTTTACCAGCTTCTACACCATACAGAGCGGACAGCCGTTTATCTTCTGCGCCCGCTGCCTTTTGCAATGGAGTAACTATAGATTCAGCGGTATTGACCAAAGCCCCGCCAAGAGCAACGGTCAGTCCGCTCTTTTTATATTCATGGCTTTCCGTCGAGGTATAGACATTGTCTTTACTTGAAATAGAGATATTCTCGCCAATGACAGTCATGTCTTTTCCTGCCACAAGGGTAGATCCCTCTACCTGTGTTTGTCCGGAAGAGGAAATTGACAGATTTCCCTTCGCACTGCCAAGGAGAGAACCCTTTTGCATCAAGCCTGATTTCGCATACTGATCCTTCCGTTTCTCCGTCCCGATGGTGAAGCCGAGTCCGCCACCCGAGAGCAGGCCGCTCTTCTTGACCTGCTTGGCGTAGTCATGCTGTTCGTACTCTTCCGCGCTGGAAATGGAAGTATCTTTGCCGGAAGAAATCGCGACGTCATGTGTGCCGATGACTTGGGATCCAGTCATATTCGTATTCCCGCCCGCGGTGATCTGCACGGCATCTCCCGAAAGGGTAGAGGCTGTCACGGTCTTGCTTTCGTCACGGCTCTTGATCGTGGT
>OIYF01000604.1_pt1 | contig 12901 bp, 11 predicted proteins | sample 1587971 | NCBI WGS metagenome assembly OIYF01 (sample SAMN03283248) | human gut metagenome | biome: human-associated habitat; material: feces | host: Homo sapiens | place: Peru | collected 2012 | reverse complement strand
AGAGAATAAAATCTGGGATGACGGTGGAAATTCGTCATCACCTGCCCATAAGATCATCTGTACACGGAACCCATCAATCACTTCGAATTCATAAGCGATATCGCCGTGCTCGAGAGGTGTCGCACCAATCTTTTCCATTGCAGACCGGAACGCCTCCTGTTTGTTGCCAAATCCATAAGCAAGACGCATCAGACATCTGCCCTGAAACTGTTTCAGATATACAGTTCCCCACGGTGTTTCCCGATACGTCAGATATTTTCCGGTAGACGGAGCGCTGTGTCCTTCCACCAGGTAACGAAGTACCAGAATCCGGGCATTGATTGCTGCTTCCAGAGGATAATATCCTACCGTGCTTTCCGGATCGTGTGTTACCACATAATCCGGAAAATGTACCTGATAAGCAACACCCAACAGATGAAGATTAAAGGTCTGTGATTGTTTGTCGTAAGGAATCCCTGTTCTTGCACTGATTTCTGCCGGATCTGCTTTCTGAAACAGTTCCATATAGTGCTCATAAGGAATTCTTTCCTTACTGTCTTTTTCATAATTTAAATCACTTAAGCTAAACGCCATATAAATCTCCATAAACAGGACAGATCAAAGGGATCTAAAGATCCGTCCTGTTATTTTTATTTCTCTAGATATTCATAATTTCTCATATAGAAATTACTGAAATTCATCAGCGGTTCTGAATCTCTTCCATTACAGTTGGGAACATACTTGTATCTGTATGAGGAATGAAACATGCACCTACAAATTCATCCATATAGATTGGCACTGTAGAAAGTTCCATATATGTCATATTGGAAGCAAGTTCATAAGTCTTCTTCTCTGCAGGTGTTGACAGAAGCATCAGATAGGCACCTGTCAGAGATGAGTTACCAATGTAGTGGAATTTCTCGATCGGGATATCCGGGAACATACCGATGTTGACTGCATTCTGCATGTTGATACCGCTTCCGATACCACCTGCAACATACACATCATCGATCATGCTCACATCGAAGTCCAGAGAAGTCAGCATTGTACGGATCGCTGAGAAGATGGCACCTTTGGCACGGATGAAGTTGTCAATATCAACTTCTGTGATCTCAACATCCTTTACAGAACCTGCCTCTTCCTCAAATGCAAGGATATAGCTGCCCATTCCGTATTTGTCATGTTTGATTCTCTTTCCTTCACGGATAAATTTACCCTTCGGATTAATGATTCCGCAGATATAAAGTTCACTGATCACATCGATGATACCGGATCCACATAAACCTACAGGTTTGGTTCCCGGATCACCTACGATCTTGTAGGTCGGCTCCATAGTCTCTTTGTCAATGGTACATGCTTCGATAGCTCCGTCTGTGGCACGCATACCACAGCTGATATCACCACCTTCAAAGGCAGGACCTGCGGAACATGCGCAACTCATCATAAAATCTGAGTTTCCAAATACAAGCTCTCCGTTTGTACCAAGGTCGATAAACAGTGAGAATTCGGGCCTGTTCCAAATCTGGCTGACCAGAGTTCCGGCTGTGATATCGCCGCCTACATAGCTTCCGATATTTGGCGCCATAATAATATGAGCGTCTTTATTAATATCAATTCCCACATCAGAAGCAAATAGGGAATTGGTCTTAAAGAATGCAGGGATATAAGGCTCTGTACGCAACGGATCCGCATTGATTCCTGCAAACAGATGATTGATAGTTGTATTGGATGCCACACACATCCTGTAGATATGGTCTTTGGGAAATTTTGCACTCTTGCACATTTCGTGGATCATTGGATTGATAGTCTCCTTGATCACCGCATCCTGCAATTTTTTCTGACCTCCGGGTTTCTGTGATTCCACGATTCGGTTTATTACATCTGCACCAAAACGGATCTGTCCGTTTCCGGCAGAACTCTTTGCCAGAATTTCACCGTTTTCCATATTGATCAGTACAGCAGAAACCGTTGTTGTTCCGATATCTACAGCAAGACCGCCGATTATTATATCTTCGTCTTTGCCGAAAATATCATACACGAACATATCGTCAGATGTGGCACGAATCACGCACTTCACTGCAAAATTGTTCTCTCTCAGTACATCAGGGAGTTTTTTCAGGACTACATATGGTATCCGTACTCTGTTGATATTTAAATATTTCCGCAATGCACGTGTCAATCTCTCATTGTCCGGCATAGTATCATCCAGAGAGGGAACGTCCATCAGCACATCCACAACCTCCAGACTATTTTTCAGTTCAATGCCTGCCAGCTGTATATCACTCTTGGCATTTTCAAAAATGGCTATTTCCTCTTTAGAGCTTAAATCAGCTACTTTCATTCTGCTCTTATAGGCAGATGCAATATCAGGTACCAGCACATTGACGTCCGCACTGATCTTGCTGCAGCAAGACAGACGCCATCCCGCCTGATATTCTTCGTCAGAAATATGTAATGTCTTTTTGCTTTCCAGTTCTCCGCTCTTTAACTGGACACGACATTTTCCGCAGGCTCCGTTTCCGGAACATGGTGCATCAATAGCCACATTGGCACTTCGTGCAACCTCCAGTAAATTATCCCCCGCATTGGCAAAAGTTTCTACCATACTGCCATCTTCGAATGAAAATGTTACCTTAAACATTCGGCAACCACCTTTCTCATAGTCGTAATAGCCTGTAATAAAACAGGGACCGAAGACCGAAGCCTTCAGCCCCCATAATTATGTATTCATTTATGTCGGTCGAATATTTTATTAGATTTCTCAGCTATACTGATTAGATTTCCAGGTAGGAATCTGCATACAGTGTATTGCCTTTGAATACATCACAGGATTTAATAGTTTCCATCAGACGAAGGTCGTTAGGGTTAACGATTGCTGATGTAAGACCATTCATCATAGCCATTGCTACAAGAGCAGAGTCCATGATCGGACGGATATGTTTTGGCATACCGTTACTGTTGTTAGAAAGACCACCTGTAGAATTCAGTCCCATTTCAGAGAACATCTTGATTGCTTCAAGAACTTCCATCTGTTTGTCCTGCATTCCTTTTACAACCAGGAATAACGGGTCAAACCACAGATCTTCAGCTTCCATACCAAGAGACATACCTCTTTCAAGCATGTTCTGGCAGTGCATCATACGCTCATCATTGTCAGCTGCTACCATACCAGAGGAGCAAAGTGCGATACAGATTGCATCATTTGCTGCTGCAAGGTCGATATTGGAAATTCTGTCACCTGCGTCTGCAGAGTTAACGATTGGTTTTCCTTTTGCTCTGTTGTATACAGAAATACCAGCTTCGATAGCTTTCTGGTTTGTTGTATCCAGTGCAAGCGGAACATTGTCAAACTCAGACTGAAGGAGCTGAACAGCCCATTTCATTAAGTCTTCGCCATCATTTTCTGCAGGTCCGATGTTTACATCAAGATATGTAGCACCAGCATCCAGCTGCTGTTTTGCTCTTTTGATGATCGGTTCAGGATCTCTTTCTGTAAATGCTTTGTTTACTGCCGGTGCAGTAGTGGAAAGTCTTTCTCCAATTGTTACGAATTTTGCCATAACCCTGTTCTCCTTTTATATTTATTTATACAGAGAAATCTGACAATTGCAGATCCCTCTGCATACATTTTTCTTTATAATCCGGCCGGTACAAAACCGACCAGATGTTTACGGTCATTAGATCTGGCCGTCTGCCTGCAGATCCTTTAAGAATTTAACAAGCTGTACAGCTTCTCTTGGTCCAACGATGATTTCCCATCCAGGAAGTTTTGCTTCCAGATCACCCTTCAGAACCGCTACTTTACCAGGAATGATCAGTTTTCTGGATTTAACCTTCGGTTCAACATTCTCTTTGATATAAGAAGAAATACTGTTACCGGAGAATTTACCAGCTGCCCATGATGTCAGTACGGAAAGTCCGCCTGCATCATTGATTACCAGGTTAAGCGGAACACCGGAACGCTCCAGCTCGCCGGATACTACGAAATATGTAAGAGCGAAGTCTACAGTAGTAACTACTACTGCATTCTCATCAGCACCATTTAATGGATAGATGCCTGGCTCAACTTTCATTGGTTTCTGCGGATCAGTGAAAACGTTCTGACGCAGACCATATAATGGAAGAGCTTCTGCATATGTCATCTGCTCCATAACGATGATGGAACCATATTTCATTGTAAACATAGATGCTAAAGCTGCCTGTAAGTGAAGGTCACCTTTTGCGATCTTAACAAGGTTTACGATAGATGGATAACCAAATGTTCTGTCCTGATCTTTCAGAGCTGCACGACGAACCTGTACAGTGTTTGCAAAGGTTTCTTTGATGTCAGCGCCTGTTGTATCAAGAACAAGGTTCTTGTTTCCAAGTTTTTCAAGAGCTGCTGTTGTATCATATAATTCATTTAAGTCTTTACCGGATACACCAAGAACAACACCTGCTTCTGTAGCAACTGCGTTCATTGCTTCATAGTTGGAAGCATCTGCACCGTTTAAGACCGGTTTGCTGTCTTTGCATACTGCAAGAGCTGCTTTTGCGATTTCAGGATCTTTACATTCAAGAACTAAAGTTCTGCCAAGACCTGCAGCTTTTTCTACAAGTGCTGTATATTTAGCTGCATCTGCGCCTTCACCACAGTTTACATATACAAGTTCAGCGTACATTCTCTCACCGATACGGTCATAATCAACCTTCGGGATCTCAGCAAGTTTAGCTTCTACTGTAGCATCATCCATGCATGTGCACAGAGCTACTGCATATCTAGGTTTGCTTACGAATGTTTTTTCATGTCTGAATAATACTGTTTCTCCACCCAGAGTGTGCTCTTCTGCACCAGTACCAATTTTGATTGTCTTCATTGGCGGAGCAGTTGCCTCGGAAAGAGATGCTAAAGCTTCATCAGACATATGCGGACATTGTTCGATTTTCATAGCGCCCTGAGCAACTTTCATAGAGAAAGCCATACAAGTTGGGCATCCGCATTCCTTACAGTTTTTCTTTGGTGTTAATTTAAAAATCTGAATACCATTCAGTGCCATTTTATTTGTTCCTCCTATTCAATTACGCAAGTGCTTTGATCATTCTGGAAATAGCTGCAACAGCTTCCGGATGTCTTAAGATGACTGCATCAGATCCGGCTGCAAGGTCAGCAGCAGCTGTCATAACTTCCATATCGATTCCACGCTCTTCTTCCGGTCCCCATTCAGGCATATCTTTCTCAGAAGCTGTTGCTTCTTTTACGCCCCATGTTTCAGCGGATACCGGTGTAATGATAGGCATCTGCAGCATGTTATCATTCTGAGATAAAGCTGCACCTTTAATACGGTCCATAGTGGATACAACATATTCATATCCATATCCGGCAGCAGCACTACCGATATTCATAACAATTTTCTGTGCATTAACGCCTAACTGAGTAGTTACAACGTTAAGCTGTTTAGCAAGGTTGATATCTACGGCAGATTCTGCACCTACGATCTGATCGTAAGCAAGTCCTGCTGCAGCACCGATTGCTTTGTAGTTTTCTTCTTTTTCTGAAAGAATCAGTACGTTTCTTCCCTGAAGAGCTTCTGCTACCTTAGGAAGGAGTTCTGCGTCTTTCTCTACATTCTTGCATCCTTCAACTACTAATGGTGCATCAATTGCATCTGCAACTTCTTTAACAACTGCGATAAGTTCATCAACAGATTTGTTTACACCGTTCGGATCTCCACCCTCAAGGATCAGAGCTACAAAGTCAGCACCTTCCATAGCTGCTGCTTTTTTAGCCATTTCTCCGATTGTGGATGCTCCGTCATAGTATGCTTTGATACCTTCGGATACAATATTCTCAAGACCCATATCAGAGATTTCAACACCGATCTTAGGTGTGTTTTCTGATGGTGCATCAAAAGAATAAAATGGATAAGTAGAGTCTCCGCCGATTGTTACAGTCTTATCTCCGCTACCAATTGTGACTGTATTAATCTTTGCATTAAATTTCTGAAGTTTCTGATTAAACGGCATTTCTATTTGGCCTCCTTAAAAAAATTACTATGTACTTGCCTCTACGCAGACAAATCACATCATCTCATATAGTATACTACATCATCGGGTCCATTGACAAGGCTGGATGATTATGTTCTGTTAAAAATGCAACAAGCTCTTCTGGATCTGTTGTATTTGTCTCGTCACCAATCATATCAGTAAAGTTGTCAATACCATACAGTTCCTTTGCTGTCTTATTCAAACGCTCCGCAACTGTCTCTTTTAATTCCTTAGGCATCCATACGATACGTTCAATACCGCCTTCTGCCTTCATGAATTTCTTGGATGAAATAAAGTGTTTTCCATGTCCCATAAAGCCTGGTGTCTGAACACCGCCGCCAGTCATAGATGCCATCTCTGAGAATGTCATTCCAAGAGGTGTCATGCCTGCATACTCACGGTTAGCGATAACAACACCATTGGAGAATGGCTCGATACCGCAGATACACTCGAAGCATCCGCATGATGTCATAGGATCCTGCATGATAGAGTACAGTGTAACGTGCTCTAATGCACCCTGGGATAATTTCTTAACAGCTTCATCTACATCTTCATAAGAACCAAGGTTCTCATCAATAGGTCTTTCTTTTGTAATTACCTGGCAAGGTCCGTTTGGATCCAGCTCGTTGGTAGCTTTTGCATCCAGCCATGAAACGGCACCGCAAAGTCCAAGTCTCTCAGGTGTAACAACACATACGTGAGACGGAGAGAATGCCTGGCAGAGGATACAGCTGTAATATACATCTACAGATTCATCTGTCAGAGTATCAAGACGCTCATCACGTTTGTCAAAGATCGGAATTGCAACCTCATGACGGATTCTTGTACACTCAGCAGGATCTGTATAAATAGTAACTTCACATTTATCAACAACTGCGTCAAATTCATTCTTAACCTGTGTATAGAGAACTTCACCGATATGTTTGATCTTGAAGCCTGCAGCAAATGCATCTTTGCTGATACGGATTCTCTGCATATCTCTCTGTCCTGTATGGTATACACCTTCGATACAGTTGATGTAGTTATGGAACTTACGCTCGATAACAGGTTCAAAGTCAGGCTGCATGTTTTTACCTGCAACTTTAACAACATATGCAATGCTGTTCTTGCTGCCAAGTTCCATGTCGTCTACTTCCGGACCAACAACTGTAATCTTATGGTCTTCTACTTCACTTGCATCACATGTATGTACAAGCTCTGCACAGTCTACACGGGAACCATCGAATTCAACCTGCATGTCTTTACGACGGATAATCTCACCTTCGAATGCAGATGCGAAAGCAACCGGGATATCGATGTTTGTAATTTTAATCTTGATGTCACGTGCTTCCAGAGAAGTCGCATTCCATTTGGAGATGTCTTTCTGGCAGATCAGGCTCTTCGGTACTCTTGCAACATCTTCCTGGTTTGTGATAACCGGGAATCCAAGAGCGATAGCGCCTGCACCACAAGCTACGATCACATCATTTAACGGTGCAAATGCATTAACAAATGCAGGTACACGTTTCATTGTGTAATCCATCAGAGTTGCAGCATCACCTGGTTTTACGTTACCGAAGATAAGAGCTGCACGAAGTGCTACAGATACTACATGGATAACTGCTGTAACGTCTTTTCCAAGCGGGATAACACGTACGTTAGCACCTGTCTTGTATCCAACTTCCTCTAACTGGTCAATAACGTCACCAACCAGAGTGATCAGGATACCCTGAGACTGATAGGATTTAACAAGGTCTGCTGCTTCCTGAGCGGAAGGAGCTTTTCCAAGGATAACTGCTACACCAGGGATATCGCCTGTTACAAGCGGTACACCAAGTTCACGGATCACTGCATCTGCAAGATGTCCGTAGCAAGGAGCTTCATAAGGAACTGCTCCGTCAATATATTTCAGAACTTCGATAAATTCTGCGCAGAGAGCTGTAGCAACGCCTGACATAAATACGTCATTTGTTCTTTTCTCTCTTGTCATAAGAGTTTTTACTACTGCAAGAGCATCTTTTAACTCTGCAAGAGTTCCAACCTTTGTTCCTGTTACTGCATAGTAGCATGGTAAAGAATATGCTGTATCAGGGAAGCTGACTGCTTTGTCAGCGCCGTATTTTTCAATTGCCTGGTTAATGGCACCCTCTGTCAGTCCATAAACCGCATCGTTTCCCGCGAAAACACTTTCAAATAAAGTCACTTTTGTTTACCTCCTAATATATGAGATTATTGACGATCTATTTTTTCTTTTATCTTAATGATCTCATCAGTAACTGTTTTGCTGAAATCATAAGGGGACTTGCCCTGTCTGTCCGCATCAATTACCTCTGTGTTGTAATGGATCATTCCTAAAAGATCTTCCTGTGGAATCCGCTCTCTGATAAAGTTTTCGTCATCCTCGTTGCGCACTTTGTTTGCAACAACCTTTACCTGAGATACTCCTAAATCTTTTGCCAGGCGCTTTACATTTTTATATGTCTGCACACTCCTTGCACCTGGTTCGATCACTACGATAAATGCGTCAACTCCTTCTGTGGTTCCTCTGCCGAGATGTTCCAAGCCGGCTTCCATATCAAGAATTACTACATCTTCTCTTCTAAGTACCAGATTATTGATAATGCGCTTTAACATTACATGCTCCGGGCATACACATCCGCCGCCGCCTGTCTCGACAGTTCCCAGGACAAGGAGACGCACGCCATTACAGACCTTACCATATTTCTCCGGGATATCGTCTACTTTCGGATTCAGATGATAGAACTGATTTCCTGCTGTAGCCCCTGTACGTTCTTCCACCAGCTTACGCATCTTTGAAATCGGTACAATAGAATCCAGAGTTTCTTCATCAAAGCCTAATGCAAGACCAAGATTCGCATCCGGATCCACATCTGCTGCAAGTACCGGTCTGCCCTCTGCTGCATACAACCTGGCCAGCGTTGCTGCAAAAGTGGTTTTGCCTACGCCGCCTTTTCCTGTAACTGCTATTTTCATTTTACGTCATCCACCTTTTATTACATTTTTAAGATCACAGCAGATTAGATTCCTAATGCTGTTCTCTTCTCTTCGATTCTTTCGATCATCAGATCAACTAATTTCTCAATATCTGTTTCTACTGTATAAGCAGCTCCTGTCCATTTTCTTGTTCCCTCTGTAAGAAGCTCTCCCATTTCTGAAGAACCGGAAACATATGGATCAACACCAAGGAATGTATCAATACCAGTACCTACTACATAGTTACCGATGGATACAGCTTTTTCAGACATCCATTCAGGAGCACATCCAACTACAGGAAGCTGATTGATCTGAAGGCCTGCATCTTTTGCAAGTTCAGCAGCAAGGATCATCATACGGGAAATATCTACGCATGATCCCATGTGGAGTACCGGTGGGATATCGGCCAGTTCACAGACACGTTTCAGACCTGCACCGCAGAGATCTCTTGCGGATTTGTCCATCAGACCAGCTTTAGCAGCTGCCTGTGCGGAACATCCAGAAGCGATGATAATGATATCATTTGCGATACACTTCTTCATCAGTTCGATATGTGCATAGTCAGGACGGATCTTAGGATTGTTACATCCAACCATAGCAACAGCACCACGGATAACACCGGAAGTGATGCACTCAAGTAATGGTTTTGTTGTTCCTGTCTCATCAACCTGAGAGTTTGTAACACCGTCAAGAACCTTAACGATTGCTTCTACGGAATAACCAACTGTAGCTTTCTGTTTCAGCTGTGGGATATGTACAAGTTCAGGTTTTCTGTTCTTGAAGTTATCAATAGCCATCTTAACGATTGCTTTTGCATTTTCTCCAGCTGTTTCAGCGTTGAATCTGATGAATTCAGAATCTGGCATCTGAGCGATCGGAGAAGTTGTAACGAATTTTGTATGGAAGCATTTGCTCAGAGGTCCTAATGCAGGGAAGATACACTGAACATCTACTACGATCGCTTCGCAGGCACCTGTCAGTACTACATTCTCCTGCTGCAGGAAGTTACCGGCCATCGGAACACCGCGACGCATAGCTACTTCGTTTGAAGTACAGCATACACCGGAAACAGTGATTCCTTTTGCTCCTACAGATTTTGCATAATCGATCATTTCTTTGCTGTCTGCATATTCACAGATCATCTCAGAAAGGCTCGGATCATGTCCGTGTACAACAATGTTTACGTTTTCCTCAACCATAACACCAAGGTTAGCTTCTGTGTCAATTGGCTTCGGAGTTCCGAATAAAACATCAGAGAACTCTGTTCCCATCATGGAACCGCCCCATCCATCAGCCATACCGCAGCGGATAGACTGTTTTACAAGAGCTTCCGGAAGAGAAGAACATCCCATATGAGCCATATGTAAAGAAGTGGAAACTTCACGGTCGATCGCACGTGGTGCAATTTCATTTTCAATCAGTTTCTCTTTCTGTCCTGCAGGCATTCTGTCAAGGAATCTCTGATATCCAAATGGTTTACCATATTCCATCAATCCTGTCTCAGCCATTTCATGAGCCAGATCATAGATATCTTTTCCTTCTGTCTCTACGCCCCATTCTTTTGCGATACGGATCAGTTTCTCAGGATCTTTTACCTGATAGTTTCCGCCGTCTTTTGCACAATATAATGTGTGGCAGATTTCACGACCGTGATCAGAGTGAGTAGCTGCACCACCTGCTGTAAATTTCAGGAAGTTTCTTCCTACGATACCATGGACGTCACATCCACAGATACCTCTTGGTGCTTTAGGGGTAATACGACATGGTCCCATAGCACAGATACGACAGCAGACACCCTGCTCACCGAATTTACAATGTGGAGTCTGGTTTTTTACACGGAACTGCCATGCGTCAGCTCCAACCTTTGCACCTGTCTCCAAAAGTCTGGCAGTAGCCTCTTCAAACTCTTCCACTGTAGTTAATTTGAATTCACTCATTATAGACCTCCTTTAATTCTGGTTTGTGTATTCCTTTAAGATACACATTTTTATTTTATTAATAATCCCACAGGCAGGAAATCCCGGTTATCTATATCTGAAGAATTGGCTCCGTTAAAGATAACTGTGATAACCCATCCCATCCCCTCCCATGGGTTATTTAACTTAAAAAATAAAGATGTAAACTTGTATTTATCTCTGCATATATAAATTTCCTATGCGCACAAACATCCCTCATCGGATTCTCATCCGACAAGGGGTGTATCTTATAATTTTAAATTATCAACGATTGCACGAAGTGCAGTCTTGACAGGGTTGTCTTCCGGAAGTGTGCTTGTAGGACGTCCTTCACAGTCATATTCATAAACTGTTTCATCCTGTGGAACAACACCAAGAAGTGTCAGTCCCTGATTTGCAATCTCTTCCTGAATTCCCTTATTCAATTCTCCTTTCGGAGCTCGGTTAATGATCAGACCAACTGTATCAGGATGCATATCACATTCTTTAATGAGTTCTGCAATCCTGCCTACTGCCTGTACGCCTCTTCTGGAGCAGTCGCTGACCAGAATGGCAGTCTGCATGCTCGGAAGAACACCTCTGCTGATATGTTCCATTCCGGCTTCATTATCTACAACAATATACGGATAATTATTCTGGTATTTTGCAAGCTGAGTCTGAAGAAGACCATTAACATAACAGTAACAGCCTTTTCCCTGAGTTCTGCCCATGACAAGAAGATCAAAATCATCATCTTCTACAAGCGCATCTTCAAAACGCATTTCCGCGTAATCAGCCTTAGACATTCCGGTAGGAATTGGATTCTCTTTTGCAAGCTCTGCACGTGCAATTTCTTCACGCACATCGCCAAGAGTTGTCTCTACCTTTACGCCAAGAACCTCATTGAGGTTTGAGTTTGCATCAGCATCTACTGCAAGAATCGGCCCTTTACCCTTTTCACACAAGTACTGGATCAGCATTCCGCATAATGTTGTTTTTCCCACGCCGCCTTTTCCTGCGACAGCAATTACATGTGCCATAAAACCAGGTGCCTCCTAAATCTATCAGTCTTAATTCTATATACTATAATAATATCAGTCACATTTCAGCTTTACAATACTGTTTGCAAGATCAACCATAAGGATGCTTCCCTCTACAACTCTCTCATCCCCCATAATATCACGGAGAATCAATTTATTCCCATCCACATCTATACGGGAAACATTTTTAAAAATAACAGAATCGTCACTTTCTTTATATACAGTTGCCAGACACATGTGATGTCGCCTCCTATTTCATCTCTTCTTTAACAAGTGTTAAGGCAAGTCCAAGTCTCATATTGCCTTTCTGAAAATCTGCAACAGCTTCCTTAATAGTCTTACATGCTGCATCCATTCCCATCTTGGCAAGGTTATCAGCCATCTGATCCAGTTCCTGAGCATGATGCTCATTATGCTGAAGCATGTAAGTCAGCAGTGCAAGCGTTTCATTCTTGCAGTCTCCCTCCTGACAGCTTCCGCAATGTCCTGTCTCACAGCCATGATCTGTATGTGTATGTCCATGGTCATGTCCCTCTCCATGTGAATGCTCATGAGTATGGGTAGTTCCATCTGCATGAGTATGCTCATGGGTATGTCCGTGTCCATGCTGGACAAGATTACCATTCTCATCTTTGATTAAATGCATATAAATGCCCCTTTCTATACTGAAAACTCTCCTGTTCCTCTATTTACGGGCACTTCAGGGCAGTCTTCATGACAATAAATTATCAATTTAATATCATTATACATCCCTTCGATATCCAGCTGTTTAAAATCTTCCGATGTAGAAATCAGATCATCTTTGAACTGTTCGAAACTTATCTTTTCAAACTTTGCAATTCTGTTCAACTGCGACTACCTCGCTTTTCCATAGAATAATCTCTCCAGACGAGAGCGATTTGGGAATGTCAATGATTCGTTGATTTGAGCTTCCTTTATAGCAAAGCGTCA
>OIYF01000602.1_pt1 | contig 12959 bp, 9 predicted proteins | sample 1587971 | NCBI WGS metagenome assembly OIYF01 (sample SAMN03283248) | human gut metagenome | biome: human-associated habitat; material: feces | host: Homo sapiens | place: Peru | collected 2012 | reverse complement strand
TGCCTAAGAGTGCCGAACGCCGATTCCAGCACAACAAGGATACCGACTGGGCGGGTTACATCAATCTCTCATACGATACCCATTTCTCCAACGATGTGGAGGCGCTCTGGAAGGCGGGTGCGCAGTATCGCAGAAAAGAGCGTAGCAACAGATATTATTCCTACATCTTCAATCCAGCCGACATCTCGCAGACTTTGGACGGCAACGGATTAGACCAATTTGATAACATCGATTGGGTTTGCAAGACTCCTTATTCTCAGGCTTCGCAGCTCAACTATGATTCCAAGGAGCACATCGGCGGCGCTTACGCCATGGTAACCCTGAAGAGTGAACTGGGCGAACTGAACGCCGGTTTCCGTGCCGAGCATACCAACCAGATCTATACCATGCTCCAGCATTTCCGCAACATGGGACAGACGGGCGAGCAGAGTTACTGGGATTATCTGCCATCTGCATCCATCAAGTGGACACCTACCAAGAAGATGATTCTTCTTTCCATTCTTTCCTATTAACATCCGAAATCTTGTGAAATAACTAGGCAAAAGTACAAATAAAAAACGAGATTCCCCCATTTTTAAGAGAATAATGACGGAGACTCGTTGTAAAATCTGCCGGTATTGCCAAAGATGTCGAAGTTTTTCCATACAATTCTAGTCTTGACCACGCTCAGCCTGGCAACAAATCTGATGCGACAGGCAGCTATAGATACAAGCTAGCCACCTCTTTAGAACTGCGGAGTTCATAGCAGACACTATCTCCTGCCCTATCGCAATGCAGGAAAAGACAGAAAAAGGAGAAAAGGTTGAAGAAGTTGAAGAAGGAGAAATTGAAGTAGTAGTAGTAAAATAAAAGTCGTAAAAAAAAGAAGAAGTAGCAAATATAACAACAAATAAAATAAAAGTGCCATTAATCCAAGACTACCCAAAAGATAGCCTTGGAAAGATAAACATGGCAGATATTGGAAAGGAGGCAGATTCTATCATATCGCCTGCATGACCTCCTACCTATCTGTTAGAAGGTAGCCTACCCCCATTGCAACTCTCCAAACTTCTCCAAAAAATATAGATATAAAAAATCAGCCATCAGGCAAGCATCTGCGATACCTATTTCCGGCATAACCTTCCTGTTATGCCGGACGGCTGCGCCCTAAGAAAGCAGCCGAACCGAGGGGAAGAAACCCTAGATAGAGCCTCTCCCCCACTCCCTGCTAAAAGACAAAACCAGCAAACAAGTCCAACTGCAGGGTACCAGAAAGCCGACCCTTTAACTTCTTCACAAGTTTAGCTGCTTTCTTGTCTTCCTGTAGAAATCTGACCAGGCTATTGATAGCCGTATCATGCGCCTCATTCTCGGAACGAAAAAGACCGGTAAAAAGACCTGGCAAGAAAGACCATCCCCTGGTTCCATAGCTTACAAAAACCCCATATGTCCACAATCCATTGGGATGCTGCAATATTCTAATTTCCAGGTTTTCCTCAATCTTCTCTACTTGAGTGCGTGGTTGCAAGTAGGAAAGTACGTCAACCCAAAGATACTCATTGAGTTTAAGTTCAGAAGGAGCACGGACATACCCCAACTGCTTGAGCTTTACATAATCACGTCTGGCAAACTCTATATGCCGATTTCTCATACTTGAGTTGTCTGCTGCAAAAAGACCTTCCAACTCCAAAATTTCATCATCTAAAATGTCAACCATGTTGAAAAAGTTGTGGCAAGGTGGTTAGCCTTGCCGTTTCCTTCTTTAATCTGTCACCCTATAATAATACTGTAGCTTAGCCCCTTTGAGATTATCCTCTGCGTAACAAGCTGCTGCATGATAATACTTATCGTAAGTTTGGCTAGCTCCATGTTTTTTTCATACCACTGGGCAATCTTATGATTCAACACCATAACAAGTTCAGTAATGTAAACACAATTGTCTTTCCATTCATTGAACGCACGATGGAATGTGTCTGTAACGGCATCCCCTCCAAAAGCATCAGCTATGGAGAAATCCTGCCAAAATGTGGTACGTGGCTTGTAACCTGTCTCACTCTCGATGTTCCACATGGGAACCTTGATTTGAATTGTCTCTGTCATGTTCTTAATCCTTTAAAGTTCAACTTGAATTTATTCTGGATTTCAGATTCACAGCCTTTTTAAGACTTTTGCTATCGTAAAATCCGAGTTTTTTTTAAGTCATTCCGGCATACCCGTCATCACTTTGCCTTTTTACGTGCTTAAAAGATGGAAGGCTCAAGAAGTCAGAACACCCAACAATCTGTAGAGAATCTTTTCAGGAATACCCAATCTCTGATTGTGGAAGGCTGCTTGAAAAGATTCTCTGCAGATAACAGAAATGTGGTGTTTGGTATCTGACAAGCCTGCCATACCTTTGCACGTCAAAAAGCAACTGATGACAGGTAAGTCAGACAGAAAAAGCACGAGGTTTTATATCGATAGCAAAATTACCTATAGATATAATACATAGACAAACAACGCAATAGTATAAAAAGTTAATTCTGTTTACATTAGAATAAAACAAGGAAACATCAGTACAGCTTAAGACAAAAAAAGCCATTGCCTAAGATCCAACAATCTCAGTCAATGGCCAACCCTATCTCTTAGCAGACATTTTACTTAAATGCCTGAATATACTGCTTTAAAGCATCACGTAATATCTCTTCACAACTCTTTTTTGTCTTAATCTTAGTGAGCATAAGCTGCTCATAGTCTTCATCAGACAAATAAGTCTGAACACCATGCATAGTGGCTCTTTTCTCTGCAAGAGACATCTTCTGTTTCTTAACAACAGGCTGTTCATTACCAGGACGTACTGCCTGATTCATATTACTAAACGCTGCGCGAAAATCCTTTCCTGCCATAATTCTAAATATTTATAGATTAAACAATTCTTTAATTACTAAAGAGTAGTCATTTGCTGCTGTACAATAAGGTGAATATGAGAACAGGTCAGTCAGCTCTGTCTGCGCTTCATTTACCTTGATGCAACGTCGAATACCATGCGACAAGACCTTATCACCATATATATCTTTAAGAAAACCCAGCGCCTGACGGACAATGCGAGGTCTCTCATCCAGCATTACAGGTAACAGACCTAATAATTCAAGATCTTTATTCAAGGCAAATCTGCCATTCTTTACCTCATTCAATGCTCCAAGAATGGCAGCCAAACCATTCACAGAAAGTCCTTCCATCTGAACTGGTATAAGCAAATGACTGGCAACAACCATAGCATTGTAAGTTGACTGAGACAATGCTGGAGGGCAATCAATGAAGATATAATCAAAGAAATCTATAGGATCAGTGATACCTTCACCGGTAAAATCTATGCAAGGACTGCTGATGCAAGCTCCTAACACTTGACGAGGAGATCCGGTATTCTGAAGGAAAGGATCCACATCCTGCATTTTTGCAGAACCTGGAACATAATACGCACCTATCTTAGACTTGTATATAGGAAGACCCTTACAAGCAATCATAGAATCAAAAACAGTAGCACAACCTTCTGGAGCATGGTTCAAAAGGGTTAAGTTACACTGAGGATCCAAGTCTATCTCTAGGATTCTTAGATTCTTATCCTTTCGGAGCATACCAGCTGCAAGATTTTGCACTGTAGTCGTTTTGCCAACGCCACCCTTATTATTGACGATAGCCAAGATCATTTTCAGTCTATTTTCCATATCTTTGACTTTTAATTATTAATTTATGGTGCAAAGATACATTAAATAATTGAAATAAACAAGAGAAATCGCAAAAAAGTTTGTTTTCAAACATAATATTTTGCAAACATGTTTGTGAACATAATATTTTGCAAACATCAAACAATTTATATTATACTATTAATCAAAGGTTTATAAAAAACAATTAAAAAGGTTTTCAAACATACATGTTTTATTGTTTTTCTGCTTTCGGTTTTACAAACTGCCAAACATACTAACTTTCAAACATAAACGACCTGAGTATAAAAAGGAAAAGGGACAGTTAAGCTACACTATAAAGAAAAGTAGAGCTGATAGAAGTTCCAGCGGAAACACCTACCTCCTTACTCCACTCTATTAACATCAACAAGAAACATACCTCCCTAAAAGTAACATACAAAAATCAGATAAGGAAAGAAAAGGAGATTGCAGATAATTGATGATAGAATACCAAACAAAATCAAGCAACACCAGGATAAAACTGTTAGGAAACATTCAGGAATACAAACTTACGAAAAAACATGGATCCTTGTTCCAGTCATCAAAAAGATTATAAAACAAATTATTGAATGAAAAATGTAAATTCTCCCCATGAATGATTATCTTTGCAAAGCGTCTGAGAGAAAGACCAACTGAGTGCACGTTGGATGGCATTGCTCGTCACCCTCAGACACACTCTCTGTCCAACCACCGAAAGAATTCTCGACCAAATTCTAACATACATGGTTGCGGTGTTACAAAAAAGAAAGTAAATATGAAATGCATCACAAAGATAATGAACCGAAATGCTAAATGCAAACATGTTTGCTTTCAATCATACACGTTTACATTCTAGCTAGTTTGCCAACTATCAAACAATCAAACAACCAAAGAAAATGTTAGCAAGCTTTGAAAGGAACCAGTGTAAAAAACAAAAGACTTTGTTTAATTGAAATCAAACATACAGATAATCATATATACGTAATTATCGGTTTGCAAAGAATCAAACAAACAAACATACAAAGTTACATGTATTCATGTAAGCGTGCTAACAGATAAAACAGGAATATTAAAAAGTTACAGAAAACAAAGAAACATGTAACCAAACATACATGTATACGAACAAATTAAAAAGACATAAAGGGCATTTGATACGCCTGCATGTTTTCAAATATTCAAACATTCAAACAATCAAACGTCCAAACATTCAAACAAAAAGGTAAGATCAAAACTAAAAAGAAGCAATGAATCTCAAGTCATAAAGTACATTACAAATAGTAAAACAAAACAACCTAAAACCCTATAAAATACAATAGTAAATACACGTATACAAACATACATGTTTTCATGTAAGCAATATTATAAGTATATTAATAAACTGCATATCAGTAAGTTAACAACTCTAAGAAACACAAGAAAAACTAATTCTAACTTTCAAAGATTCATTCTTTCAAACATGTTTATTTTCAAACATACAAAGAATTCAGTAAAATAGGAATATATTAGTAAATATGAGAAAGTAAACAGGAATAAATAAAAGTCATAGTGTATCGTGAATTTAAACAAGGATTCAATGAAACATGTTTTCAAACATACAAAATAGATACCCAATTAAACTCATGTAACAGTTAACAGACTGAACCAGGATAAAACGATACTGTTACAAACATTTTTGTTTTTTAGTTTACAAACATACATGTAAACAAAAGATATTGAATAAAAGAGATCATAATATGATAACCCGTATTCTGACTTTATATCTTTCAAGTTAACATGTTTTCGGTTTTTCATGTTTAGAAGTAAACAGCTTCACAAAATACATATTTTCAAACATTCAAGAAATTTTTCACAAAGTCAACAATATAATGAAAATCAGGCAGCAATAAGGATAATAAAACATACTAAAACAAAATATCATGTTTACCAAGTTACAAAGAAACAAGAATGTTTGAGATCAAAAGAACAAGAATCAACTAGACAAACTAGCAATTAAACTAGCAAACAATATATCTTGAAAAAGAAAGAAGCAGAGAGCACAATGATATATAGAGATTCAAAAAAATGGAAGAGTGACAAATGCAATACGTTTGCGTACGGGTTTTCCGTTTATCTGTTTTTTTTGTTTTCAAACATACTTATAAACATATACTATAGCTATATATCTATATATTAATGTATTAGAAAATACAATACAAATATACAAACATACTTGTTTGTAGGCTTCCAAACTTTCAAACAAACATTGAAAGTAAAAGAGAACACATCATCAGGTGAAAAGATTTGGAAAGCTCAATACAAAATAAGATAGTAAAGAATAACAAAAAGTATGTAAGATAGATTATTGATGGGGTAGGGTAGCAGGTATCTTATACAACTATGACTGTTAAGTCTGTCCAAATATAATTAATAACAGCATCTGATACAAACTCGTGTTACGGTAGTCACAAATCATCTATGTAGCCACTTATATCTTCAATCATGAACTTTCATGGCAACAGTTCATAAGTTACAAGAAGGAGTTTCTAACGAAAAATCAGAATTTTTATAAGCAGAGCCTTCAGATTCTGCAAGTCGCTTAGCCTTTATATCCATTCATTCTACAATTGGATTGTATAACGCCGCAGTTTCGCCACAAAAAAAGTCCTCTGCAACAATCTTCTTTGAAACAGCGGCTTCTTGCATTAACTCCTCACCATGAATAGTCGATAACCAGGCTGCAGCATCCTCCATCTCCTGTATCATTACTTCAGTCATATGTTACGACTACTAAAGTTGATTTACCCCATTCTTAATCTATAATCTAGACTCCCTACTTTTATGAAGTTTTCAACAGACGATTCCATTCTCATGGTAACTATATAGGTTTACTATCGCCACGTTGCTAATACAATAAGCAAGTAGGGTAGGGGATAAACTAATTCCCATGCTCTGAACAAAATGGATTCTAAAATTCAGTAAATAGCAAACATTTTTATTTGTTTTCAAACATGTTTGCAAACCTGCAAATAAGATATAATTCTATATATCAGCAATTTACATTATACTACAATCAAGTAAAGTAATCTACATGTAAATGTGCTTACAAACTTTCAAACACCCAAACTTTTATGATAGCGTTCAATCAAGAATGATATAGATGGGAAAATATCCATGTATTAATGCAAGTAAGAGGCAAAGGAAAATGCCGGAAATATGTTACAGAATAGGGTAGGGGAGAGGACAAAATACAACGAGAAAGGGCATGCCTTGCTGAAGACATGCCCCGTATATACTATTCTTCCTCAGAGATTTCAACAGATGGGATCTCACCAAGATAGGCCCCCATATCCTTCCTGTCTCTCCATACAAAAACATCATTGATAAAATTCATCAACTTCTCATGCTGCTCATGGATGCTATCAACAATTTGATTATAATAGTCTAAATCCTCATCTTTAGAAGTAGAGGTAAGCTGAATGTTCAGGTCATCCAGTGCGTCGAGATGAGCATTGAGCTTGAAATACACTTGCTGATAATAATTCCTTTTCTCCATTTCCTCATGATGAGTAGATTCTAAAATCATTCTCAGGCCTTCATCCTGTTCCGAGAAGTCAACTTCTTCTAGTGGAATGAATGCATTGGCAGCTTCATCGCCAGCCAGGATGAAGAATACAACCAACCTATCTCTACCATGCCAAATGTGATGTGGGTCAGTTTGCAACCAATTCTTCACTTTGCGCACAGATGGAATGGATGAATTGAAACTAGATATTATTTTCACCATAATCTTATGTATTAATCGTCAAACAATCTACCTTGTACTCCCTTACCTGGCTTTCCATTCATATACGGAACTCCATAATCTTCATAGAGCATCTTGCATACTGAACCACAGATTTTTCTCTCGTTAGTATCAAAATCATCTTTACTATATCTCAAGGCTATTTTCTTCAGCTGCTTGGCAATTTTCTCTAGAATTTCAATTCTTTCTGACTGCGAGTCAACTGTAGAAACAGATTTGCTGATGGCAGTGATATAATAGCTGGACTGCTCAACTCTGAAATGCGCCCGAAGGAAGGTGTTGATCTGGGTGATGATCTTGGTCAGTTTTGCACCATAACCTTCAGACAGAATCTTAATCTGTGTTGGTGTAACCGGCTTCTTTGCACCAAGTCTTGCAGTATTACCATTTGTTTCAATGATAAAATAGTAGGCAGTAACAGCACCTCTGGAGTTCTTGCTCTTAACCTTATAATCAAAACAAACGTCACAAAGTCCCTTTTCGTAGAGTTTCCTGATGTCGTTCTTAGCCTTGTCAAGTACTCGCTTCTTGAAATCAGAACCGTTTTTATACTGTTCTTTCTGGATAATGTTGCCCTTTTCATCCTTAATTTCTAGAAGGTTGAACATCTTCTTGATATCATGAACGGTCATGAAGAAGATCTTGTCTTCCTTGTTGCGATACTGACAGCAGAATTCATAGAAGCGTTGTGAGTACACACTCTTGAAGCTCATCTCGATATACATGTCAAAGACAGTAAATTCAGATGAGAGGTTGGTGAAGTAGGGGAGGAGTACTGGAGTAATACCCACAGTGTAGGTCTCTTGATCAGGATGCTCATCCACATACGACAATAAACCAGCATAAATGCGGTGACCGTCTTTGGAATGAAAGACCTTCTTTGAATCGGTGATGTTCTTTAATGCATTGAAGGCATAATCCAAGTTTGAGCTATGCCCGGATACACATTCAAGAAGCTGGCTACGAGTCAGGGTAAGCTGATACTTCTCTGGATGTCCATCTGGAAGATCCTTGTTTTTCTGTATACCACGAAGAATCTGCAACCAACAATTTCTCTCAACTGCAGAAAGATTGCTGATTGCCTGAGTAACATCGTTTGGCTGAGAAATAAAATAGTGTGGATTTTCTGCCAGAATCAATCCATCAACTTTCTTAGGACGCCCAGATTTCTTCTTAGCAATCTTGCCTCCTTCATCGCCAGAAGGTATTACCTCTGCAACGACCTCCTCAATTTCTTCCTTTTTCTTCGCTTTAGCCATGGCTGTATAATTTTAATTTTGGCACAAAAATACATAATTTCTGCGACAATCCTCTTAAAAGAGTCGTAAATTACATTTTTTTAACCTCTAAAAGACAAGACAAAATTATAAAATCTAGAAACAATGAGTTCAAAAAGCAGGAAGTCATTCTATAACTAATTGAAAATCAATAGGGCAATTTGAGTTCTGACTATAAAAAACATGGTATCAGATTAGAAAATAGATGCGACAAAATTATAAGTAAAAATAAGATTTTGAATTAGGTTGCGACATATATATAATATAGATTGTCGTAAACAAAGTTATTTCACAACTCTTCTTTTGAGTAATCTTTTATTATTATCACTTATAATTATATTGTTGTGTATTGGATTTAATTAATTTATTGGTTTTCGTTAAAGTAATACTTTAATATAGGTTACCTATCTTATTACGACAATATTATAAATGATAATTGTTTTTATAGTAAGAAAAGCCAGAGTTTAAAGGCAAAATCACGCTAAGTTTATAATTTTGTCCGGGCTTGAGTTTTAGGGATTGGGATATATTATATAAACTTTTGAATCTCTGAGAGTTAAAACATTGCTGCGACAAAATTATAATATATAGAAAGGAATAATTATCAATTTTTTAACTGGCACTTTGCTACGACAAAATTATAAAAAAAACAAAAAATATGATTTTAAAAACGACTATTTAATAATTATGTCGCAAATAAAATCATAATAACTATAATTGTGTCGCATGTGATGTGGCATATTATGGAGTATTCTTAATAAATAAAGGCTGTAAAAAGAATACTTTATTAATTGTATAGCGTGATTTTAGGGAGCTGGATGAAGAAAGGCTTTAAGGAATATTCCATGTTACTGCGACAAAATTATAAGCCAAATCTAATTCTACAGTTGAAGTATTCCATGATAGAAGTTAACGTTATAATTGTGTCGTAATGTACACCAAAAATCGAAGTATAAGATAATTATAATTTTGTCGCAACATGATTGTATTTGTTTGTTTATCAGTGAATTGAATGATTTTAATAAAGTAACTTGCGACAAAAATAGAAATGCCAAATAAGGCAGGGGATTACTATGTAATAAACCTGCGACAAAAAAATAAAGGAAATAAGATAAAAGTAGAACGTTTTACGACTTCGTTGTATTTTTGTCGCAAATAGGTTCAATTGGTTTATTATTCTGTCGTATGATGTATGTTCAGAGCCAATGAAATATATAGAAAGGTATGCAATAAAGTCTTTTGCTTCAATATGTTATAAGTATTTATAGAAATGTTATCGCGACAAAATTATTGGTTGAATTAGGCCGGAATAGCAGTTAACTCATGAATTTGCATGTTATGCGTGAGGATTATGACTTATATTAGAAAGAATAAGAAGGCCTTAATATAACACTACCTAACATAAAGATACATTTATTAACGCGCAAAAAAGTCTGTTCTTTCTTTATACGGCCTGGCTTTCAAAAACTTTCCCTCCATGAAGCTGGGAGTTTACTTTTTCTACATCATAACGGAGGAAGAAACACCACTATAAGTCCTTTTACCAGTCTGCTCTTTTTAAAATCTCTTTTTTTGGCTTATTCTTTTCAGTATCTGTAACTAACTGATTTATAATATCTCCCTTTAGCTACCTGCGACATAATTATAAGATGATGCGACAAAAATATAAACCCATCTGCGACATAATTATAAATCTTAGGTGCTTTGCTGCGACAAAATTATAAGGGTATAATATGAATCTAGATTAACGTTTTTTGCATATAAGATGGTTTGTTAGGATAGATGTGATTACTGGAAGTGATATATTAGAGTAATCATTGTCCAATTAAATAATAGAAATATTCATATATCTATCTGGTAATCTGAATTTAGCAGGTATATTTTAATGAAACGAACTTGAATTGTTTGGCTCAAACTGTTCTTCTTTTGTCTTTAAAATGGCTTTGCTTACTATATATTATTTTGCATTAATAGTATTCTTCAGGATTGCTTCTATTTAGTATCTTTATAAAAATGTCGCACCATTAGAATGAGGATGATTAATATATGTACCATATGATAACATCATCTAACATAAAGATACATTTATTAACGCGCAAAAAAGTCTGTTCTTTCTTTATATGGCTTGGCTTTCAAAAACCTTCTTCCCATGAAGCTGGAAGTTTCCTCTTTCTTCATCATAACGGAAGAAAGAGGAAACACCCCTATAAGTCTTCTTGCCAGTCTGCTCTTTTTTAAATCTCTATTTTTGGCTTATTTTTTTCAGTATCTGTAACTAACTGATTTATAATATCTCCCTTTAACTACCTGCGACATAATTATAAAATGATGCGACAAAAATATAAACCCATCTGCGACATAATTATAAACTCTTGGAGATTTGGTGCGACAAAATTATAAAGATATGGGATTTGTAGCAATTAACAGATTTTTTATCTCTCCTTCTCCTGTTGTATTGGTTCTGGACCTTTTCCTCTGTACTCCATATAGGCATTCTTGAGTTTGCTGCGACAAAATTATAAGGAAATAAATGCCTTCATGGCCTTGTAGAATCCTAAGATAAGTTTGGTGATATGAGAAGAGATAGGTACAGGGAGCTTCAAATCAAGAGAAAGCCTTCTTTTTCTTGATTTGTATGGGAGACCAGGCTCTTGGATGATTTGCAATGAAACTTTCCTCGGTAAAATTACAACAACATCTTAAATCGCAGAAAAATGCCCCTTTTCCTTTTTAGTAGTGTGAAAATGAAGAGAGGGGAGAAGTTGTCTTTGCTATTATGTGATAGATGGAAAAAGAGAAGTATTACCCAAAATATTATGGTGTAGCACTTCTCTTCTTTCTCTTGACCTTCCAGCAACAGAGGACTCTTCTACGTTTCCGATTCTAGGCTAGAAATTGTAAGGCAAAAAATAGTTCTCTGTATTTTGGAACGATTTCTTCATGCAGCCTGTTATGAACTGTGACAAAATCATTCATTAACTTTATCTATTATTTCTTTCCATTTTTCAGGAGAGTAAGCTGTAATAACTGTAAGAACTGAAACGCCAAGAACAAAAAGTAACATCATATGAATACTCGTTTTCCGTGTGAACCCACGACAGACCTGCTGCAACTAGTAATTTAAAAATATTATTCCCTCTCCCCAAATCCCGAAGATTAAAAGGTGATAGGCTTTTTACATGCAAGCAAGTACGATAAATAAGAGTAAACAGGGTGCAAGGAATTTCTGTATTATTTTCGGTAGCCATCGGCTGCTTAGACAAAAAATACAGAAATAGCCTTTAGGCGGTACTTGCAGGTTTACGTTTATCGTAATTTTGCAAAGTAAAAACCTGGCTCCTTGATATTGTTCATGGGAGCGATAAGGAGATGGTAAGAATCATCGTTGCAGTAGGTAAGGAGTCTATATTCGCGATACCTATCAAGAAGTTACTGTGAAGCCCCCCATTGCTGTGACTCCGGAAGTGGTATCAATGGCTTTCACCTGGATAATCATGAAAACAAATGCTATTTTCAGTTGAATTCTATCAGAAATCTCTAGTTTAGGCAAAAAATGATGACGGTGTGAATAAAAAATACACACCATAGCAATATCTTTGCAGGCGAAACGTTATCAAAACATTAAATGTAATATACAAGTATGGCATTGAATCAAACCAACAAGCTCGTGTGGATTATGGAGACCATCTATCGAGTGCATAAGATTTCCTTCGAGGAACTGAACCGCCGCTGGATGGACAATGTGGATTTGAGCGGAGGCGAGGAGATGTTGAAGCGTACTTTCCACAAGTGGCAGTGGAATATCTTCGACACCTTTGGCTTGTCGATAGAATGCGAAAAGACAGCTCCTTATTCAATAAAGCTAATCAATAAGTACACGTTATGAAAGATTTTGCAGCAATAGACTTTGAAACAGCTAATAATGAGCGTTCATCAGTCTGCTCCGTGGGCATCGTCATAGTTCGTGACGGCGAGATAGTGGACAAATTCTACTCACTCATCAAGCCCGAACCGGAGTATTACAACTATTGGTGTAGCCAGGTGCATGGCTTGTGCACTGCCGATACAGAAGATGCGCCCATCTTCCCCGAAGTTTGGAAACAGATAGAGCCAAAGATAGCCGGTCTCCCTCTCGTAGCCCACAACAAGGCATTCGACGAGAGTTGCTTGAAAGCGGTCTTCCGCGTCTATCAGATGGACTATCCCGGTTATGAGTTTTAC